>Ga0209018_1000305_pt1 | contig 47000 bp, 35 predicted proteins | sample YNPBryBLVA2012_FD_185814 | JGI IMG/M metagenome (GOLD analysis project Ga0209018, IMG submission 185814) | Anoxygenic and chlorotrophic microbial mat microbial communities from Yellowstone National Park, USA - YNP Bryant BLVA 2012 (SPAdes)... ...
GGCGGGTCATGTCGGCGAGTGCCTCGGCCATCTGGTTGAGGTTGTGGCCGAGCTGGGTCAGTTCGTCGGTATTCTCCCCCTGTGTGCTGCCGTTCAGGGCCAGCCGCGCCGTCAGGTCTCTCTGCGCTACCTTCTCCACGAATGCCTGGTAGGCCGAGACCGTCTCTTGTAAGTGAATCTTGCTACTGCGCTCGGTTTCGACCATGCGCTGTAAATCTTCTGCCATGCTGTTGAACGCGCGGGACAGGTCGCCCAGTTCGTCCCGCGAGATCATGTGCATGCGGGCTGATAGATTACCTGCGCTGAGGCGTTGGGCAATCTGGCGTAACTGTGCAACTGGCCTGACGATCAGGCCGGTTTGCCACACAGTCAATCCCAGGCCACCGACAATGGTTGCCAGAGCAACAACCACGAATAACCCAACGGCAGTGACCTGTTGGCTCCTGATCTGTTCTTTGACTTCATCCAGACCGCTGACCGGGAGCAGCGCGATTTCTTGTGGCTGGCTGATCGCCACGCCCCAACCGAAGCCAGCAAAGTCCCGGTCGATGCCGGCATAGAGTTCCTCCCCGCCGGTGCGAGCATATCCGACCAGGCTGGCGCTTTCGGGGCCGGTTCCTAACACGCTCCGACCTTCCAGAAGCATGGTATGGCTGGCTGCATCCGGTTGAAGCTCTGCCGCAAGCCGCACCGGGGTGTAATCCTCCGGCAGGCGACCGGCATCCGTCAGGATCAGGGCTGGGGTGTGGTCGATGGATGTGTCGGCCAGTCGCTGACCACTTTCCAGCAGGAAAATGAGTGCCTCGCCGCCCTGCAACAACGCTGCTTGCTGATCGATCAGGGCTTGCAACCGGCTGATGTTGAGTACAGCCTTGAGCACGCCCAGTCGTTCGCCAGTAGCAAGCTCGCTGACCCGCACAGAGATCGAAATTGAATATGCACCCACTGATTCGTCATATTCTGGCGGGCTGATGTTCAGCCCATCTTGCCAGGCATTCACCCACCAGGCTTCATCGCTCTGTACGAAGTCGGATGTCTGTCCAGAGGCGCTAACGATATAGCCGTGCGCTTCCGTGAGAAACACTTCTGGAAACTCAGTGTTGGCAGCCTGACTTTCCAGGAAGCGCGTCACCGAGGTATTGGTTCCCAGGCTATAATGGCCTGCCATCTGCTGTTCGACTGTTGCGATGTCTGCGCCTACCAGGCCGAGTTCGAGGGCTGCTTCTGCGCCCCGGCGGGCTGCCTGGGCTATCGAGGGTTCGCGCGCCCAGAGGATCACACGCTGGATGCGCTCAAGCATGAAGGTATCGACCTGGCCGGCCACCATCAGCGCCCGGTCGCTCAGGTCATTTCCAACAGCCTGTTCGGTGATCTGCCGTGCCTCGTCGATGTGGATATCGATCTGATCCAGAGTGCTTTGCAGCGCTGCCAGTGCGATGCCCGTGATCACGAGCACCGGCAACAGGGCCGCCAGCAAAATCTGGGCAGCGATACGGACGCGCATTCCCTGCCAGAAGTGGCGGCGCGGTACGGCTGTAGCAGCGGGAGCGGCGATCATCGCAGTGATTCTTCCCTTCATTTTTCCTTGAAAGATAGTTTGATCTTGTCCTGGGATAGACCTTTTCAGCCGACACTCTGATCGATGTTCAGGGCAGGATCGCCCAGAATGGCCTCGACGTTCAGCACGGTCGTGCCGTCCGGTAGAGTGCCGCGCAGGTAAGCCGCGTTTGCTAGCCCGATTCCGGGCGGCAGGGCATTCAGGTTGCCGAGCGGCAGGGCGGCCACTTCGCCGATCTCCTCGATGCGAAAGGCAGCGGTGAAATCCTCGTGCTCCGCCACGACCAGGGCCGCCGCACCGGGCGTGTTGCCGTTGGCAATCCCTAACAGGGCCGCCAGATCGAGTACCGGAATAATGTGGCCGCGAATATTCGCAATACCTGCTACGAACGGCGGCGTGCAGGGCACGGGGATGATCGGCGTGCGGTCATAGACGGCGGTGATGGAGTCCAGCGGCAGGGCATAGCGTTCCCCCCGGACGGTCACGCGCAGGGCTGCCATGACGTCGGTCCGGTAGTCGCCCTGTTGGGCGCTGGCTGCGGCGACCCGCGCCGCGCGCGCCTGTAAAATTTGCCACTCTTGTTCTGAGAAGTTGCTATAAAGAGACACGAGGAACCTCCGTCGTTCGGGCCGTCGAAGCGGGCAGTTCTTGCAGGCGTTGGCTCAACAGCCCGCGCAGCATCTCGACGGTAATGTCTTCGGCATAGGGTAGGGGGTGATCTGCGTCCAGATCGGCTATGGCCTGCTGGGCCATGCGCCAGTGGCGCGCCGCCGTGCGATATTCGCCGCGTTGCTGGTAGAGCGTTCCCAGACTGTAATGTGCCAGCGCGAATGACGGGTCGCAGTACACCGCCTGGCGCAGCGAGACCAGCGCGCCCTCCCGGTTGTCGATCTGAAGCTGAATCAGGGCGCGCAGGTAGTGTACCTGGGGCTGGAGGCTATCTTGCTGTTCGGCTTTATCCAGCCAGGCCAGGGCTTCGTGTTGATTGCCCTGATCGGCGGCGCGCCTGGCCTGTTCCCAGGCGTTCTGGGCGATCACTGGTGAATCGGACGGCTGCATCTCCGGCGCGATAGGCGGCGCAGCAGAGACTCGTTGACCGGCGGGACTGCGCTCCGGGGAGACATGAGAGGAGGGCGGCATGGCGGCCTCCTCCTGGTCGTTGGGGCGCTGTTTTGGCGCAGGCAGGAGGAGCGGTTCGTCGGTGGACACCGTCGCGGCAGACCAGGCCGTTGGTGTTGGGGCGGCAGCGGCGGATATTTTTTGATATAAGACCGTGTCGGGAAAGTTGCGCGGCTCAAAGCCCTGATCCTGATAGATCGAAGCCACCGGCTCAGCGTGGCCGACGATCAGCCAGCCGTCGGGGATCAGGGCGCGATTGAAGCGTTCGACCACGCGCCGGGTTGTCGCCTGGTCGAAGTAAATGGTGACGTTGCGGCAGATAATCAGGTCCATGTGCAGGGTGTTGTTGTCTGCCGAGGGGTAATCATCGTTTACCAGGTTCAGGGGGGCAAACGTCACCATGTTGCGGATGGCGCGGTCCAGTTCATAGCCGTCTGGTCGCTGCTTAAACCAGCGCGCCTGAACTTCGGGCGGCGTTTCGTTGCGGAATGACCAGGGCCGGTACACGCCGCGCCGGGCAAAGTCCATGCTGGCAGCGTTGAGGTCCGTCGCCAGTAAGGTGATGTTCCAGAGCGACAGGTCGGGTAACAGTTCCCGCAGCAGGATAGCCAGCGAGTAAGGCTCCTCGCCGGTGGCGCAACCGGCGCTCCATAGCCGGAGGTGGAAGTCGCCCGCCTGGCGTCGCCGCGCGATTAAGGCGGGTAGGATGTGGTTCCGCAGCGCGTTGAACTGGGCCTGGTTGCGGAAGAAGTACGTTTCTCCGACGGTAATGGTCTGAATTAACTGCTGCCATAGTGGATGGGTGAGCGGTGACAGGGTCAGCGCCAGCGACAGGCTGTGCACACTGGTCAGCCGCATGGTGGTCATCAGTTCGTCTGCCACGCGCATGATGTTGCCGCGCCGGTGATCGTCAAGCGTCAGTCCGGTGCGTGTCTGGATCAGGTTGTACAGATAGGTGTATTGAGAAGAGGGTTCAGATGCCGCCATAGCTGCCCTATCCGGTCTACCACATCCCCCTGTGCACTGACTGTATCGTCGCCCAGGTTGACCGGAAAGACTATCCGTACAGGTACGGAATTTATGGCGAAACCCCACGTATTAACGTAATAAAAAGTTGATGTCCGGTTTGAATAATTGTTTTTCTTTAATCATCCAGGGTCAGGATACCCCGCCGCAGCGCATAGCGGATCAGATCGGTCTGGTTGTGCAGATCGAGTTTACGCATCAGGTTGGCGCGGTGGGTCTCTGCTGTGCGTGGGCTGATGGACAGCCGTTCGGCAATCTCGGCATTGCCATAGCCTTCGGCGGCCAGGTGTAACACTTCGCGCTCGCGTTCGGTCAGAGTTTCGTAGGGGTCCAGGGCCGAGTTTTCGGCTTTTTGTAGATAAACCTCGATGGCGCGCTCTGAGAGCGGCGGACTCAGATAGCGCCGTCCGGCGACGGCCTCCCGAATGGCGTGCACCAGTTCGGCGGCGCTGGAGTCTTTCAGCACGTAGCCGGCAGCGCCGTTTTTGAGGGCTTGCAGCACGTAGGCTTCGCTGGCGTGCATGGATAGGATGACAACGTGAGTTTGTGGCGAGCGTTCCCGGACCTGCCGCGTGACTTCAAGACCGCTCAGACCGGGCATGATCAGGTCGGCGACCAGCACATTCGGCTTCAGACGGTCGATCAGTTCGACGGTCTTCAGCCCATCGGCTGCCTCGGCCACGATGGAAAAGTCCGCTTTGCCCTCCAACAGGCTGCGTAATCCCTGACGGACGACGTGATGATCTTCGGCAAGCACAATCGTGATCACGCGGCCTCTCTCCTTGCCATTTGCGAAAGGTGCTCATTGAGCTGGGGCGTTGTGTCCTGCCAGAGGGAGTTCGGCGCTCAGCAGGGTGCCCACGCCCGGCGTGGATTCGATAGTCAGCTGCCCGCCCAGCAGATGAGCGCGTTCGTGCATCCCGGCCAGGCCGCTGGAAGCTCCTGCTGTCAGCGCGGTGGCGGCATCAAATTCGACGCCGTGATCCTCGATCTGCACATTCAGCGCATTCTGATCGACCCACAGTCGCAGGGCGGTTTCTGTCACGCCGGCGTGGCGCGCGACGTTGGTTAACCCTTCCTGCACGATCCGGTAGGCAACCGTCTCGACTTCGGGCGGGAAGCGCTGTTCCAGCCCGGCGTGCTTGAAGACGACCCGCACCCCTGACTGCGTGGTGTAGCGCTCGATGTGCCATAGCAGGGTGGGCAGCAACCCCAGGTCGTCTAACATGGCCGGGCGCAGATCGAGCGATAGTTCGCGCACGCGCCCCATCAGCATGTTGACCAGCGCCTGGGCCTCGTTTAGACTGTCTTGTGCGATGCCCGGCGCAAAGCGGGCGCTGCGTTCCAGCGTGAACTTGAGTCCGGCGAGTGCCTGGCCGATCTCGTCGTGGAGTTCGCGCGCAATGTGACGACGTTCCATTTCCTGCACTTCCACCAGCCGCCGGGATAGGGCCTGTAACTGTTCACGCCCGGCGCGCACTTCCTCGAAGAGGCGCGCGTTATGCATGGCGACTCCGACCTGTTGCCCGACCGCACCGAAAAAGTCCACCTGTTCCTGGCTGAAGACCTGCGGCGCGCGGCTGAACAACTCCAACACGCCCTGCACTTCGCCCCGCGCCAGCAGCGGCACGCAGAGATACCCCTGCCATTCGGCTCTGGCGCTGTCCAATCCGAGAGCCACGAACGAGGCGATCTGGCGGAAATCCGCCAGCCGCAGCGGCAGTTTGTCCTGCAGAACCGCCTGACTGTGAAACAGGACTGCCGGGAACGCCCGGAACTCGGTGATAATGTCGGCGGGCAACCCCCAGGTCAGCTCCAGGCTCAGTTGATTTTCCTCTTCGTTATAGGAAAAGATCATGCCGCCGGGGATTTCCAACGTCTCGGCCAGCAGGTATTGCAGCATCGCCAGGATTTCAGAAAGTTCCAGCGAGCTGCTGATAGCAGCCATGATCGCGTTGAGGGCGGCCAGTTCCCGGTTGCGCTGCGGCAGCAGCAGATCGATCTCCTGGCCCAACATGTCGGCGGCCCGGCAGCCGAAGAGCCGTTCTGCTGCCGGGTTGAACAGGACGATGCGCTGGGCCGTGTCCACCCCGATCACGGCCTCCTCAAGGGTGTTGAGGAAATCGGTGTGCGATCCTGTCGCCGGCTGGGTGTTCAGGGTGTTCATGAGCCATAGCGCCTGCCGCGCATCATGTCTGGTTGTCGCTACATTTCGATTGATCGGGGAAAGTACCGTATTCGTAGCACAAAAGCGGCCCGCGCGCAAAGCGGCGACGGCCTGCCTGCGCCTCACAGCAGGCGGTGAAGGCGCTCCCGCAAGGCGGCGATAACACCCTGATCGGCCTTACCAAAAGCATAGCGGTTCAGTTCATCTGGCGTAACCCAGGCGAAGCTCGCCACGCCGAGCGCTTGCGGTTCTCCTGCGACATGCCGGCATTCGTAAGCGTGCAGGGTGATGCGAAAATGCGTGAAGGCGTGCTTCACCCGCACCAAAAAGTCGCCGACCTCGACCTCAATCGCCAGTTCTTCGCGCAGTTCGCGGGCGAGCGTTTGGGGCAGCGTTTCGCCCGGCTCCTGCTTGCCACCGGGAAACTCCCACAGGCCACCGAGCAGCCCTTCGAGTGGGCGTTGCGCGATCAGGAGGCGGCCTGCCTGTTCGCTCTGGCCGTAGATCACGCCCGCTGCCACGTCGTAGTGCGGCGTGGGCGCGGGCCGGGCCTTCACTGGGCGTTGCGCCTGCACGCCACGCTGCCGGGCCAGACAGTGCGTCTCCACCGGGCAGGAGGCGCACAGCGGGCGGCGCGGGCGACAGATCACCCGGCCCAACTCCATGAGGCCCTGGTTGAAATCCCCTGCCTCTCCCGCCGGGACGAGCGACTCCGCCAGCGCCCACAGGCGCTTTTTCGTGATCTCCTGGGTCACGTCGTCGGCAATGTCATGCAGGCGAGTGAGCACGCGGATCACGTTGCCGTCCAGAACAGGCGTATCCTGCCCGAAAGCGATGCTGGCAATCGCGCCTGCCGTATATGGCCCGACGCCGGGCAGGGCGCGTAATTCCTCCGCCGTGCGTGGCCACTCTCCGCCTCGTTCTCCGGCGATGACTTGCGCGGCGCGGTGCAGGTTGCGCGCCCGGCTGTAATAGCCCAGTCCTTCCCACCGCTTGAGCACCTCGTCCAGCGGTGCAGCGGCTAACGCCTGGACGGTCGGATAGTGTCGCAGGAAGCGTTCATAGTAGGGGATGACGGCGGCGACCTGGGTCTGCTGAAGCATGATCTCGGAAAGCCAGACCCGGTAGGGATCGGAATCGCGCCGCCAGGGCAGATCGGCGCGGTGGCGGCGAAACCAGCGGAGCAGGTCGGCGGTGAAAGAGGACATAGGGCAGGTGTATCTGTATCTGTAAACGTCCGTTTATTTTATCGCAACGGCGGCTGAAGGCGGGTAGCAACTTTTGCGTAGATCAGCCGTAGGGGTCTCGCTGACCGTGCGTCCATTCTCGTGTGGGCTAATGCGCTAAGATCAGGGCAATTCAACCGCCCTGAATGAGCCGCCCGAACGAGGGGAAGGACGACCATGTTCAGCAACATTATCCGTCTGTTTGTCCTGATTGTGCTGGTCGCAGGAATTACCCTGGCCGCTATACCGGGTCCCGTTTACGCCGAAGGCTGTGCCGACCTGACGCTGGAGATGCCCTTCAGCGACGCCTGCCTCGCGGAGATAGCCGCCGCGCCGGAGCCGGGCGGTCTGCCGCTGGAAGTCAATAGCCGCGCCCTGGCGCAGTACACGTTTATGCGCCTCCGCAACGGCGACGACGCCACCCGGCCTGTCACTATCCATGATGCACCGAACGGCAACCCGATCAGCACGCTTGATCCCGGCTTTAACTTCGTTACCATGCTAAACCAGGTAGAAGGTTGGGTCGAGATCAACGCCGGGGAATGGGTGCGCGCTATAGACGTACAGGCGCAGCTCCCCAGCCGTTTCGCCGGGGTGCTCATCACCGAACCGCTGGCGCGGCCTTTTGCCTGGATTCTGGTGAATACTTATACGGCGGAAGTCCCCGGCGGCCCGCAGATCATCGACCCGGCGCGGCTGCATCTGCGTTACGAGCGCGTCAACGTCTACGCGACGGTGAATGTGGACGGGCACAACTGGTATCTGATCGCTCCGAACGAGTGGGTGTACCACACCTGGGTAGCGGTTGTGTCGAACATTGCCACGCCGCGACCGGAAGGCGTCAGCGGCAAATGGGTGGCGGTGGACCTCTACGAGCAAACGGTGGTGGCTTACCAGGATGACACGATGGTGTTCGCCACGCTGGTCAGCAGCGGTCTGCCCGATTGGAGCACCAACGAGGGCCTGTTTCACATCTGGGCGCGCTTCAGCAACGACTACATGAGCGGCGCGGAAGGGGCCTCGGACTTCTACTACCTGGAAAACGTGCCTTACGTGATGTACTTCGACGGCGAGATCAGCCTGCACGGGACGTACTGGCACGACGGCTTTGGCTACCGGCACAGTCACGGCTGCGTCAATCTGAGTATCACCGACGCGCACTGGCTGTTCAACTGGACCGGCGACGAAGCCTCGCGCGAAGCGGCGGTGTACGTGTTCGCCTCCGGGGAATACTAGAGCGTGTGATGAATTTTTGCGCGTTTGCCAGGGAATTTATTCCCTGGCTGCGGGTGTAAAGTTCACTGAAGTGGACTCGGAAGCCTTCATACTGGACCCGTTTTCAGTCCGCTTCAGCGGACTTTTCTTACGTAGCCGGGGACTTGAGTCCCCGGCGTTCCAACGGCGCGAACTCGAAGAGTTCATAACACACTCTAGCAGCGGGCGTTTGAACGCCGGGCTTTGGGCGACAACCCCTTATCCCAGACCTCACCCGTCTTTTGGAGGCAGCAGCGGTATACCATGCCGCTGCTGTTCTTTTTTGGAGACGAATGTTACTCCCAACCCGGTGACAATTCTCACTACAGCCGAACCGTCATCTGTTCTATGTTTTGCACAGACCGGTTTGTTTTACAAACCGGTTTACGAAAGAAAGGGGGATGGCGTTGATCACGGACAAACTCGAAACCGCCATGCGGCGCACGCATCGTTACTGGTACGAGGATGGGCTGGCGGAAATCGCTGCCGGGATATTATTTCTGGTGGGGGGATTGATCGTTTTCGTGGGCTACCTCCTCGCTACCCACCCGCCCGAATCGCCCCTGGCTGTGCTGGTGTTGGCCCTGGGCCTGATCGTTGTGGCCTGGGGCGGGACGGTCTTGGTCGGCAGGGTAGTCAGCCGCGCCGTAACCGCCGTCAAGAGCCGTGTCACCTACCCGCGCACGGGTTATGTGGCCTATCGATCTACCCCGGCCAAACGGAGTGGACTGGCGGGCCGCCTGGCCCTGGCCGGGGCGGCGTTCGTGCTGAGCATGGTGCTTTCCGGGGCGCTGTCCGCCGTCGCCGTCGCCCTGCGACCGCCGGATTGGGTCTTCTCGATGGCGATGGTCCAGGGCGTGGTGATCGGCATCGTCCTGTTCGGCCTGGGCCGGCGGCTGCATGTGACCCGCTTTCAAGTTTTGGCAGGGGTGTCGGTGCTGGTTGGGATGGTCATCGCCCTGAGCGATCCGCCTGCTGTCCTGGATGTACGCAACAGCATCATCTATTTTGTCATCATGGGGAGTATCCTGACCGCCTCCGGCCTGATTACCCTGGTCCGTTATCTGCGACAGACCAAACCCGCCGGGGAGGTGTAGCATGGCCGACGACTTCCGCAGCTTGCTTGACGCTGACCGGGTGATTCATGAACCGGCCCGGCTGATCATCACGGCCATTCTCTACAGCGTGGAGAGCGCCGACTTTCTCTACCTGCTGCGGGAGACCGGCCTGACCAAAGGCAACCTATCATCACACCTGAGCAAGTTGGAAGAAGCTGGATATGTGCAGATTGAAAAGACTTTTGTCGGCAAAATACCACGCACGCTCTGCCGCTTGACCGAGGCCGGGCGCGCTGCTTTCGAGGATTACCGGGCGCGGCTCAAACGCGCAGTGGACAGTATGCCGCAGGCCGACGAGCCGTGATCTGCGTGAAAAACACCTGATATTCACCTAAGGAAAGGAAACATGCCTGACATTGCTATCCACACGGAAGCCCTCACGCGCGATTTCGGTGCGGTGCGGGCGCTGGACGGTGTGACCCTGGATGTGCCGAAGGGGATCGTCTTCGGTTTTCTGGGGCCAAACGGCTCCGGCAAGACCACGACCATTCGTCTGTTGCTCGGTTTGCTGGAACCGACCGCCGGGCGGGCCGAGGTGCTCGGCTTCGACACGCGCACTCAGGCGGACGAAATCCGCGCGCGGGCCGGGGCGCTGCTGGAGCACTCCGGCCTGTACGAGCGGCTGAGCGCGTGGGACAACCTGGATTACTACGGTCAGATCAACCGTCTGCCCGCCCAGGAACGCCAGGCGCGCATCCGCGATCTGCTGACGGGGTTGGACCTGTGGGAACGGCGAGACGAAAAAGTAAAGGACTGGAGCCGGGGCATGAAGCAGAAGCTCGCCATTGCCCGCGCCCTATTGCACCGCCCGCTGCTGATTTTCCTGGATGAGCCAACTGCCGGGCTGGACCCCATCGCAGCGGCGGCCTTGCGCGAGGACCTGGCGGCCCTGGCGGCCCGCGAAGGCGTGACCGTGTTTCTGACCACACACAACCTGCCAGAGGCGGAAAGGCTGTGCGCGCAGGTTGCAGTGATCCGGCAGGGCAGGCTGCTGGCCGTTGGTAGCCCCGCCGAACTGCGAGCGCACACCGGTGGCCCGCGCGTGGAGATCGTTGGACGCGGGTTCGATGAACATGCGTTGACCCTGTTGCGTCAACAGCCGCTGGTCGCCGACCTCGAAGTCCAGGATAGCTGCCTGACGATCACCCTGCGCGAAACGGCGGAGGTCGCGCCGTTGGTGAGCCTGCTGGTCAGTGCAGGCGCGCAAGTGGAGGAGGTCCGCAAGGGTAGCGCCAGCCTGGAAGACGTCTTTATGGCTCTGATGGAGGAGGAGCAGCAGCAATGATCGCTGATGTGTTGACGGTGTTGAAGAAAGAACTTAAGGAAGCTCTGGGCGAAGGCGGCGGCAGGGGCAAGCTGAACCTGCTGATTCTGGTGGGCGTCTTCGGTGTGTTTATCCCGCTGCAAAGCGGGCGTGCCTGGATCGAACAGCCGGGCATGGTGTTGATGTGGTCGTGGGTGCCGGTGTTCCTGGTGATCAACGTGATTGCGGACGCCTTTGCCGGGGAGCGCGAACGCCACACGCTGGAAACGCTGCTGGCGAGCCGCCTTTCTGACCGGGCGATTCTGTTCGGCAAGATGGCAGCGGCGGTTGCCTATGGTCTGGGGATCGCGCTGACCAGCATGGCGCTCAGCGTTGTGGTGATCAATATTGCCACCTGGGACGGTCAACTGTTGCTCTACCCGCTGCCGGTGGCGTTGGGGCTGGCGGTGCTGATGTTGCTCGGTTGCACGTTGATGGCAAGCCTGGGCGCAGTGGTATCGCTACGCGCGGCCAGCATGAAGCAGGCCGCCCAGACCCTGATGGTTGTCATCCTGATCGCGTTTTTACCGCTGAGTTTAGGCCCCATGTTGTTGCCGGAGCAGTTACGGATGCAGGTCTTTACGGCGATCATGAACGCCGATATTGCGGCGATTGCCCTGATCGCCGGAGCGATCCTGTTCGTGGTGGATGTGCTGTTGATCGCGGCGGCGCTGGCGCGCTTTAAGCGTGCACGGCTGATTCTTGACTAGCGCCGCGAAGCTCATCCGGCAGGGAAATCATGCCGCGCAGAGGCAGCCGGATGGTGAAGGTGCTGCCCCGGCCTGGCTCGCTTTGCACCTCGATCACACCGCGATGAGCCTCCACGATCTTTTTGGCAATGACCAGGCCCAGGCCGGTGCCTTCGTGCTGCGCGCCGGCCTCTTTTGCCCGGTAATAAAGATCGAAGATGCGTTGCAAATCGTCGCCGGAAATGCCAATGCCGGTGTCGCTCACTTCGATGACGGCCTCTTCGCCCTGCTGTTTGGCACGCAGCCGCACGCTGCCCCGATCCGTGTAGCGCAGGGCGTTGGCAACCAGGTTGTTGACGGCCCGCGAAAGTTCCTGGGCGTCACCGATCACCATCAGGGGTGTGGACGGCAGATCAACGATCAGTTGCAGCTCCTTTGCTTCGGCAAGGGGCGACATCATCTGGTAGGTGTCTTCGAGCAACGGATTCAGGTTGACGGGGGTGAAAATGAACGAGGCGAGATCGTCCAGCTTGGTCACGGTGAGCAGGCTGTCGATCAGCCGCGCCATTTGATCGACCTGCAAGCATAGTTCGTCCAGATGGCGTGTGCGCTGGGTGGGATCGGGCATTTTTTGCGCCAGGTGTGCCTTGAGCCGGAGCGAGGTCAGGGGCGTCTTGAGATCGTGCGAAACGTCGCGGATAAACTCGCGCAGCGACTCCAGGCGTCCGCGCTCCATCGCTGCCGTGAGCGCGTGCTCATGGGCGAGCCTGAGTTCGGTGACATCCTCGATCAGGCCGGCGGCGCGTACTACCTTGCCCTGTACATTGCGAATCGGAAAAATCTGCATTCTCACCCAGCGGATGTCGCCGTTGGGACGGATGATGCGGAATTCACTTTCGGACGAAGGCGCTGCCGCCTGTTCCCTCAGCGGAGCAGGGAACTGCCCGGTGTCGTCGGGGTGGACCAGTTCGCTGAAGGCTTCAAAGGGGCGCCGGTGGAAGTCGTGCGACTTCCGCCCGGTCAGCCGCTCAAACGCCGGGCTGAGGTAGTGAATCTCGTTGCGTTCCAGGTCCACCAGCCAGAAGATGCTCTGAATGTGCTCGGTGAGTTCGCGGTAGGTAGCGCGGCTTTCATAGAGTTCGGCGCGCAGTTCGTCCAGGGTGTGGCTTAACTGGCCGAAGGTGCCGAACAACATGTCAAAGGTGGGGCGGCCTGCCGCGCCGACAAAGCCGGGGGAGTGTGGCGCGACCCTGGTCAGATAGTACGCGATGGGTGGCCAGATCACCAGGCCCGCCAGCGTCTTTGCCAGCACGTCGCCCGGCAGCAGGGCCGTAAAGTGGGATGTGCCCACAAAGTAGAGCAGGTTATAGAGGATCGCATCTGTCCACAGCGCGCCCACCAGAGCGACGCCGACCGTGATCCAGTCCGGCACGGCCCGAAACACATTGCGGATGCCCTGGTAGAAGATCGTGATCACCAGCATGTCTGCGGCGAACGTTAGCACAGAGGCTCCCACACCGCGCACAAACTCCAGGGTGATCAGGGTGTCGTGTTCGGCCAGAAAGCCCGCCAGCTTTGTGCCGGGATCGTGCACATTGGCGTAAAGCACCAGGAAGAACAGCGCCACCAACACCAGCACGTTCACGCCGCTCAGTCCATACAATACCAATTGGGCAGGCTGCGTGCCGTTTGCCACGTAGAGAATGAGCACAACGGCCAGGATGACAGGGACGAAAACGTGCCCGCCGGTCCGCAACACGATCCCTTCGGCAATTTCGATGTGAAAGACGAGCAGTTCGGCAAAGTTCAAAATGACCGTGATAGCCGCCACATAAAACAGCAGCGGCGTGAGGCCGATGTGCAGCCGGGCCGCATGTAGCAACAGGGCGATGCCGGCGAAGAGCCACAACTCGATGATTAAGAGGGCGATACTGGACATAAGCTGCTCTTTCTGGCTACGGCAGCGCGCCGAAACGATCCTGCCAGATGCGGCGGCGGTCCAGTTGAAAAGCTATGCTGCCGCGTATGATAACATGTCTCCTGCTAAGGGATATAGCGACATCTCCGGCGTGCAGGCAGCGCCGGGATTGGCCCGGACCCGGATACGTTCATGAACTCGGAGCCTCCCCGAATTGTGCAAGATTGCCTTCACCGGCGATGAAGTCCAGGATCATCGCGTTGATCAGCGTCTCCACTGGGGCGCGGTCGTCGGTAAAAACCAGGTCTGAGGGCGTTACGGGCGCGAGCGATGTGATGGCCCGTTCGAGCGTCTGGCGCAGAAAAGGGTGCGCATCCGGCGGCAGCGCGGCGAGATTTGCCATCAGGTTGTCTGCCGATGTTTCTTCTGGCGTAGCGACCAGCAGCGTATTGAACGAGAACGGCACATCCATCGCGTGCAGCGACGCGAACACCTGCTCCAATGTCGCGGTCAGCGCATCTACAAAGCGGCGGTCTTGCGACGCCCGTCCGACGTTGACCATCACGACACCGTTTGGCGCCAGGTGGGCGCGCACCTCGCCGAAGAACTCGCGCGTCGTCAACTGCCAGGGGATATACGGCACACGGTAGGCGTCGATGGCGATCAGATCGTAGTCGTCTGCCAGTTGCGCCAGCGCGTAGCGGCCATCCTCCACGATTACGTTGAGATTGGGCATGGTCATGCCGAAGTACTGCTGCCCTAGCGCCACGATGCCGGGGTCGATCTCGACGCCGTCGATGGCAATCGGGCCATAGACGGCGGTGTGCTGCCGGGCGATAGTCCCTGCCGCCAATCCGATCACGGCTATGTGGTCCAAGTTCGCCGGGGCATAGGGCGCCGGGTTGAAGTACGGCCCGGCCAGAAAGAAGTCCCACGTTGCGCCCGTGCCCAACACCGTCGGATGATACGTGGAATGCACGCCCTGTCCTTCGTTAAGCAGCAGCAGGCGTGTCCCGGCAGGCTGGCGGGACACGCCCTCTACCGTTGTCTCCACGACCTGCACGTAGTTGTAGGGCGTCTCGGCCTCAGTAAGCAAAACCGTTCCGGCGGGCGCGGGGCGCACCGGGCCGCGCGCCCCGATCAGCAGCGCCAGAGTCAGCGCGAGGGGCATCCCGGTGTGGTGCAGAGCTGCGCGGCGGTCCACCAGGGCCAATCCCAGCAGGGCAAGCGCCAGCAGTGCCCCGGCGAAGATGGCGAAGGTCCAGGTGGTGCCGACAGCGGGAATCAACGCCAGGACCGGCCCGAACGTGCCCAGGATGCTGCCCAGCGTCGAGACGGCGTAGATGTGCCCTGCCGCCTGTCCTGCCGACCGGGTGTCACTCACGGCCAGCCGTGTGACGAACGGCGACACGCAGCCCAGCAACGTGACCGGCGCGGCGAACAGCACGGCGACGGTCAACCCTGCCGCGCCGAGCACCAGCAGGTCGAGGTTTGCCAGGAAAAAGGCAGAGGCCATTGCCAGCGTGAGGGGACGGGCCAGCACCGGCACCAGCCCGGCGGCAAAGGCAGCCCAGGCCAGCAGCCGGAACAATCGCTGAGGTGTGGGCGAGCGGTCGGCCAGACGCCCACCGAGCAGGTAGCCTGCCGTCAGATAGATCAACACCAGCGCGATCACGGCGGCCCAGACCAGATTCGACGTGCCCAGGACCGCTCCGATCAGGCGCGAGACGGACATTTCGACGGCCAGCGTAGTCATGCCGGCGGTGAAAGTGACGGCATAGAACAACCAGCGTGGAACGGGAACCGGGGCGTTCATCGGGGTTTATCGCGGGAGCCACAGGGAAAAGACGCTGCCGACGCCCGGTTCACTTTCAACGACCAGACAGCCGCTATGCTGTTCGGCCACCGTCCGGGCGATGAACAGGCCGAGGCCCATGCCCGCCGTTGCGCCCGACCACTGTGCGTCCAGGCGCGTAAACGGCGCGTTGAGCTTTGCCATGTCCTCTGCGCTGATACCCGGCCCGCTGTCCTGGACGGAAAAGACGGCATACAGTCGATCATCTGCCGTCTGTTCGGTCAGGCTGACGTTGACATATCCCCCGGCGGGCGTATAAGACAGCGCGTTTTCGACCAGCTCGTAACACGCCTGAGTCAGCCATTCCTCGCTGCCGCGCAGCACGGCCAGGGAATCCGGTGCGGCCATGATCTGCAAAGAGATACCCGCCTCAACGGCGGCAGCAGTAAAACGGACGCGGATATTCTCCAGCAGGGTGGCGCTGTTGACCCTCGCCGTCACGTCTAGCGCACGGATTTCCGTCAGGCGCGTGGCACTGAGGACCTTTTCCATCAACCGGATCAGGCGGTCCGTTTGCTGCTCCAGCAAATCCAGGTGTTTTTGCGCCTGTTCCGGGTCGGTGCCGGTCTTGCGCAGCAGGTGCAGACGGAGCTTGAGGCTGGTCAGCGGCGTGCGGAGCTGGTGCGAAACCAGAGTCATGAACTGGGCCTTCATCCGTTCGAGCGTCCGTTCGGGGCCGATGTCGCGGATGCTGAAGATAAAGCCGATCAAATTGCCCGCCTCGTCGTGGTGCGCCACACTGGTTACTTCGACTTCGATAGGGGTTCCGTCGGGCCGCCGCAGAAACAGCGTGCCGCGCCAGATGCGATCTTCATGCAGGGCGACCCCCTGGCTGTGGGTGGTCTCCGTGGTTGTCAGTTCGTGCAGCAACTCGCTGGCTGACCGGTTGATGACGGCATCGGCGGTCCAGCCGGTCAGGTGGTAAAAGGCGTCGTTGGCATAGATGGTCTTTATCTCGCCTCCGGCACCCTCGAAAATGATGACGGCGTCGCCAATGCTGCGCAGGATGTTGTCGGTGCGGGCCTGCTGGCGGGCGATCTCAGCGGTGCGGGCCTGGACCAGGGCTTCCAGGTTATCCGCATAGTTCTGGACTTGCTCAAACAGGCGCGCGTTTTCGACGGCGATGGAAATCTGCGTCGCCAGTGCATCCAGGATCGGCTCGTGCTCCGGGCCGTAGAACCCCGGCTGTGTGTGATCCAGGGAGAACTGGCCGATCATCTTGCCGCCGGCCATGATCGGTGCGCCTGCCCAGGAGCGCAGCCATTCAAAACCTTCGAACACAAGCCAGTCGTCGCGCTGACGCACATCGGGAATGGTCATGGGGTGGTGCGTTTCGGCCATGTGTCGCAGTGTGATGGCTGTGTCGGGCGTCCAACTTATCTGGCGGATGCGCTCGGCCACGCCAAATTGCTCATACCCCACGCCTACCACGACGCGGTACAACCCATCTTCTCCAACGAGCCACACGCCGGCGGCGTCATAGGGCAACACGCGCGCAACCTGTTCCAGGATGCGTTTAAGCACGTCTTCCTGGTTGAGCGCGCTGGTTAGGACGAGGCCGATGTCACGCAGCGTGTCGGCGATCTCGCGCTGGCGGCGCTCAGAGTCGTGCAGGTGGGCGTTTTCGATGGCGACGGCGGCATGGCGCGCCAGCAGTTCGGCCAGGTTTTCGTCTTCGGCGCTGAACCTGCCGACCTCCGCCGCTGTGATGGAAAAAGTGCCCCATACCCGTTCCCCGGCGATCAGGGGGGCAACGAGCAAGGAGCGGAAGTTCGATGCAGGCGCACCGGGGAGAAAGCGCGGATCCGTTGTCACGTCGGGAACGTTGATCACCCGGCGCTCAGCGATAGCATGTCCAGCGATCCCCTCGCCCGGATGAAAGGCCATTTTCTGTGGGTTGAAGATCGCACCCCGTGGCGCGGCAATCGTTTGCAGGGTTTGATTGATCCGATCCAACTGTTGCACGGTGACGGCCTGAACTCTGGGAAAAAGCCCCTGTGCCGTGTCGATCAGCCGCTTAAGCGCCTCGTCCAGCGTCAGGGTGCTGGCGAGTACCAGCGCGGCATCGCGCAATGTATCGGCGATTCGGCGCTGGTGGCGCTCCTCTTCAAACAGGCGCGCGTTTTGAATGGCGGCGACCGCCTGGGCAGCGAACATCTCGGCCAGCCACACATCGTAAGCGTCGAAAATGTGCCGTTCGCGGTCAACGTGCAGGTTGAGGACACCGATCGTCTGATCCCGCCAGCACAATGGCACCGACAACACGGCGCTGAACACAATGTCGTCGTAAACCGGAGAACGCCCCTGCCAGGAGGAATAGTCCTCCACCGTGAAGGGCTGTCGGGTCAGAAATACTTTCCCGGCCAGCCCTTCGCCCAGTTCCAGCGCCCGCCCGATCAATTCGGCGCCCGTCCCCACGCCCTCAACGACGACTAGGCGGTCGGTTGCCTCATCGTACAGGTACAGGTTGCCTCCATCGGCATCGAGCAGCGTGACAGCGCGCTCGATAATCCGCCGCCGTAGTTCCGACATGTCCAGCGGCGCGTTGATGTCGATGCCGGTCTGGTGCAGGGCGCGCAAGGCGCTGTTGTAGCGTTCCAGTTCGGCGTTTGCGTGCAGCAACCGATCCTCGGCAATTTTCAGCTCGGTAATGTCACGAACAACGCCCAATACGGCATCCTGTCCCCGGTAGGTGATGACGGTGGTGTTGACATACACCGGGATCGTCCGGCCATCACGGGTGATGTGGGCGCCACGAATGTTGCGGTGAGTTCGGTCGGTCAACTGCTTTGCCAGCCGTTCTTTAAAGCCTTCGGCGTAACCTGGGGCATCGATGTCAGTGGTCTTCATGCGCAACAGTTGTGTGCGCGTATAGCCCAGCCGACGGCACGCTGCTTCGTTCACGGCCAGGATGTTTCCTTCCAGGTCGTGCAGAATGATGGCATCGTCGATGCTTTCAAACAGCTCGCGGTAGTTCCGCTCCGCCTGACGCAGCGCCTCTTCACGGCTGCTCACCCGACGTTCGACGACGATGATCGTTGCTGCTCCAAACCCCAGCCCGGCCACCAGCAGGAACAGCATGAAAGAGAAAATGGTCGCCTGAGCTTGCATGTAAATGTTGCGGGGCAGGTCGGCGCGCAGGATCAGCGCCGGAGCGCCGTAGATGTCATCCAGACGAGTATAACCGGCGACGACCGACTCGCCTAACGGCTGGGCAAAGATGGTCTGTGCGTCGATCAGAGAGGTCCTGGCTACCTGAAAGTCGGCGGGCAGGAACGGGTTGTCGGTCCGATAAACGGTGAGCGGCAGCCGGACTATGTCGGCCAGATGAGTGATCTCCGTCGCGTCCAGGTAGCGCCCCCAGATCAGGGCGCCGCGCACCGGGCCTTGCATGTCGCTGGTCAGGATGGGCATTGAGGCGACCAGCAGCGGGTTTTCGGGCAGCAGCAACAGGCCACTGATGCGGCTCTCCGGATTCGGATGCGACACCAGCGGGCTGCCTGGGGCGAGGTGGGCTTCCACACCCGGTGGTATAGACGCCTGACTCTGGCCTCGTGGGCCGGAGGTCCAACCCAAAACGATCTGGCCTTCCAGGTTTACGAACAGCACCACGTCGAAATGGTAGCGTTCCAGGACCAAGGGGAAAAACTGTTCCTGGATATAGGACTCGTTGGGATTCTGGATAAAGTTGTAGGTGTCGTTCCAAAAAGCATAGTCTTGCGTGGCGGCACTCAAGTTATCGATTTCGTCCAGCAGCGTATTGCGCACACGCCAGACCTGCTCACGAGCGTTGGTCAGCTCAAGTTGGACAAAACCGTCCAGCAAGATCGTCTGTGTGGCAAGGTAGAGCGTGCCGAGCAGACAGGCTAGTGACAGACCGATGACCAGCAAGGTTTTAGTGCGCAGTTCCATGACAACCTCGCTTGGGGAAACCATCTGCCAAGACGGCGGTTGATCTCCCCGGTATCGATATTCAGGAGGTGGTGCTGCCTGGATACTATTATCGTAGTACCTTAAATTTTGTGCCAGTGAGCGCGGGTCGGGCGGTTGATATGCATACCGGCTGGGCTTTGATGTTCGTTCTGGCGTCAGCGCGCGGTTGCGCGTAAGATCGGGTCTATGACGACGAATCTATCCCCGACCCTTATTTTGTTCGACATCGACGGCACGCTGTTGCTGCCGCGTGGCTGCGGACGGGCAGCTTTCGTGCGCACGCTGGAAGAGCTGTACAGTTTGCCCTCTGACGTGATGCAGATGATGGACTTTGGCGGCAAAACCGACTGGCAGCTTTTGTTGGAGGTGTTGACGCCGTTCGGCTATACCCCGGCGGAAATCCGGGCGAGTATCCCGGCTTTCGTGGACAGGCTCGCCCGTCACCTGGCCGCGATCATCCCAGACTACGAGGTGCAGGCGCTTCCCGGTGCGTTGGACCTGATCGAATCGTTGCGGCATGATCCGCGTGCCCGGCTGGGCCTGGTGACGGGTAACACGGGCGTGACCGCGCCGATCAAACTGCGCGCGGCGGGGTTCGACCCGGCGGCCTTCCCTATCGGTGCGTTCGGTCACGAAGCAGCGGATCGCGCCGACCTGCCGCCGCTGGCGGTGCAGCGGGCCAGGGATTACTGGGGGGGCGTGTTTCCTGCCGGGCGCGTGGTGATTGTGGGGGATACCCCTGCCGATGTCTACTGCGCGCGCCCGATCCGCGCCCGGTCGGTTGCCGTGCTGACCGGCTTTGCGACTCGTGAGGCGCTGGTCGCCGCAATGCCCGATGTCCTGCTCGATGACCTGACCGACCGGGCTGTCGTCGAGGAGGCGTTGTTTGGAGCAAATGAGCATGGTTGACGAAGCCCGCAGGCGCGAGGCGATCCAGTGGATGCAGATGGGCATCGTCTCGCTGAAAAACCAGGAAGTTACCCAGGCGCGCCAATGTCTGCTCAAGGCATGTTCGCTCGATCCGGAGAACGTGGAGGCGCTGCTATGGCTGACCAATACGACCGGTGATCCGCGCGAGCGAAAGCGCATTTTGCAGCGCGTGCTGACGATCCAGCCGGATCACGTCCAAGCGCGCCATGCGCTGGAGAAGGTCGAGCGCGCGTTAAGCAAAGCGACGGCTCAACCGACGATGCAACGAACGTCTCCGGCTCAGGACAGGGGGATGGAGCCGGTTGTGCCCGGTGGTGGACAGGAAGAACCACCTGCGCTGGACGCCGTCGAGTCCCCCGATGTCGCCCCTGCCCCGGAGACGGTGAGCGCCCCGTCTGCCGAAGATGAAGAGACGGGTGGCCTGCTGGCCCGTCTGTCGGCGCTTTCGCCCGCCACCGCTTCACAGCCCGAAAAGCGGCCTGCCCCATCCACTGCCGTGCAGGATACGACTCCGGTGAGCGATCTGCGGGCTGCTTTGGGGGAAATCACCGAGGAGCCGTCTTTGCCGCTAACAGACGCTACCGAAACGCCATCTGCGTCGGCCCCGCCGCCGGGACAGCGGTCAGCGCAGGCCGGAGAAATTCCGCTGCCGCTGCCGACCGCCGAAGATATGGCGCCGGTGCCAGGGACGGCGGAAGACCTGGAGATCGAGGCCGACCTGGAACGGCTGGCGCAGGCCCAACCGGATGAAGACCTGGGTCGCTGTCCGCGCTGCGGCGCGGTCATGCGCGCCCACCCCCGCGACGGCACCCCCCACTGCGTTTTTTGTGGCTACGGTATGGCGGGCGAGCAGGCTCAGCCTGTCCCGACGGTGGCGCGACTGCGTCCGGAGCAGCCCTGGCCGCAAGCCCGGCTGGCCCGTCGCTGTCTGACCTGCGACACGATCAGCATCGCTCCGACAAATGCTTCTGCCGAGGTAGGCTGCCCGTTGTGCGGGCAGGCCATCTTTGAACCCGAAACGTCGGCGCCGGCGCTGCCGGATTGTTACCTGCCTTTTACCATTGGCGAGGCGGAGGCTGCCATCGCCATTGAGGATGCCGCCGGTGGTGGGCGGGGACGACTGTTCCGGGCGCGTGTGGAGATGTCGCGCCCGCGTGCGCTGTATCTGCCCGTCTGGTTGTTCGACGGCGAAGGACAGGTGAAGTATGAGCGGCCCGGTGCAGAGGGGGGGGTGTATACCGAGGCGTATCACCTGTTGCCGGTGCACGGCGTGCCCCAGATCGACGGGCTGCTGCTGCGGGTAGCTTCTCACGTGGACCTGGATCATGCGCCGAACTATGCTCCTGCCGCCGGGCGCGAGGCGTTTGTACTGTTGCCGAATGTTACGGCGATTGCTGCCGCCGCCGAGGCACGTGGCCTGATGCTGCGCGATGTCCGCCAGAAAGCCCAGGAGCGGCTACGCCCGTCGGATACGGGGTTGCTGGCGCGCCGGGCAACAGCGGCGCCGATTATCACGGATAGCCAGGTGCAGGGCGTCGCCTATCAGCTTGCGCTGTTGCCCGTCTGGATCAACGATCTGCGCGAAGGTGGGCGGATGCGTCTGGGGCTTGCCAGCGGCAGCACAGGCCGCGCGGCTGTCGGCGAGCCGGTGCGGCGGCGGCGCCGTTGAGATGCGATGAACCTAGTTCACCTCATTCCCTATTATGCGCCCGCCTGGGGATTCGGTGGCGTGGTTCACGCTGCCTACGGCCTGACGCGCGCCCTGGCCGCACATGGGAACGCCGTCACCGTGATCACGACCGATGCGGGCGATAACGGGATGCGTCTGCCTGCCGGGGAGTCGGTCATCGACGGCGTGCAGGTGATCCGCTGCTGCAACGCGCTGCCCGCTCTGCGCCGCGTGAATCTATCCTCACCTTTGGGCTTGCGCGAGGCCCTGCGCACCGCGCTGGCGGGGGCCGCCGTGTTGCACGTACACGAATTCCGCACAGTAGAAAATCTGATCGCATTGCCGCTGGCCCATGCGCTGGGCGTACCGGTGATTCTCAGCCCGCACGGGACGCTGCCTTACCACGCCGGGCGGGGCGCGCTCAAACGCGGATGGGATCGGCTGTTCGGGCGGTGGAGCGCCTCCCACATCGATCATGTGCTGGCCCTCACCGCCGACGAGGCCGCCGACGCCCGCGCGCTGTGGAACCGGCTCGGACTGCCGCTGGCAGACGCGCGGATCAGTGTGATTCCGAATGGCGTTGACGTGGGCGAATTTGCCGCGCTGCCGCCGCGCGGGCTGTTCCGGGCGCGGTATGGCATCCCACCGGGAGCGCCGCTGATTCTGTTCCTGGGGCGGCTGCACCGGCGGAAGGGCGTGCACCACCTGATCGACGCGCTGCCTGCCCTGCCGGAAGCGTGGCTGGCGGTCGTCGGGCCGGACGAAGGGGAGGGCGCTGCCCTGCGGAGCCGGGCGGCGGCGCTGGGTGTGGCGGAACGGGTCCTCTTCACCGGGCTGCTGGCCGGGCCGGACCGTCTGGCGGCGCTTTCCGGCGCGGATGTACTGGGCCTGCCTGCGGTGGGCGAAGGGCTGCCAATGGTCGCGCTGGAGGCGCTGGCGGCAGGTCTGCCGGTCGCGCTAAGCGACGAGTGTCACCTGCCGGAGGTGATCGAGGCCGGTGCGGGCGTCCGTCTGGAGGTGCTAAATGGCGCGAACATTGCTGAGGCGTTAAGGCCACTGCTGGACGATCCGTCGCAGCGGCAGGCGATGAGATCGCGCGGGCGGGCGCTGGTGGAAGCGCGTTTTACCTGGGATGCGGTTACAAGGCAGGTCGAAGATGCTTACCGGCGGCAAACCGCCGCATAGGCTTTTGGTCCTGTTTTCGGGCGGGTGCCTTGTTTTGAGCTTAAAATGGTATTGTGGGTAGATTTATGCTGTATAAAAATTCTGACAATCTTCATTGAGTGCCTTTACAGTGAGTATGCTATAATCAAAAATAGATCAAGCGGGTCGTCGGGCATTCGGTACTTCATCGCACTACCTGAGATTTGAAGAGGAGAGATTATCCATGACTCGTGTGTGGACATCCCTTTCGCGGCGGCCGGCTCTGCTTGCCCTGCCGCTGGTCGTGCTGACCGTATTGATCGTCTTGGGCGGAGCGCTGCTCGCCAGGAAAGCGGAGGCAGACGTTTATGTTGCTGCCCCTGCTCCTTACATCCAGTACCCGGTGCCGGGCGACCCAACTGGGTGCACAGTTCGGCTTTATTACCAGGTTTTCGACAACGCTGCTGGCGAGACGGGCCGTGACGGCACTACGGTGGTCAACGCTCCTGTGGGTCTGCTCACGCCTGCGACTGTCACGGAAGTCTGCACCCAGGGCGTGCACGATTTGTGGTGCGACGACGAAGTCGGTGTGGATGACGATGGATCGAGTGGCTGGCGCTACCTCGATTTCACGTACACGGGCGCCGGCGGCGACTGGCCTGAGTTTCAGATGAGCGGCGTTGCGGTGCCCGGCGGCCCCGTGCAGGTCTTCACCGACAACCTCGGCAACCCGGTACAAATTACGGCCAACTGCGCCGGTGGCGGTGGTTCCGGCGGCACGACGATGGCCGGCGCGGCCCCGTTCATCGACCCCGGCGTGGCGGATGAGCAGGCACGCGGCATCTCGCGGGTGTACTTCCACGCAGCTGCCAAGCTGATCGTCTACAACCAGCCCTACGGCTACCAGTTCTATACCTACACCGGTGAGGTCGTCGGCCTGATCGACGTGAACTCCTTGCCCATCCCAGGACCGGGCGGCCTGATCGCCTCGATCAGCAGCGGCCAGTGGCGCGTGGACCTGTACTACATCGGCGGCGACCACGTGCAGGCCAACCTGTATCAGAACGGTGTGTTGCTCGAAGAAGCGGGCTTTGACATCGGCGGCGTCGGCGCACGCTCGACGGGCGGCCCCGGCCTTCAGGTGCCCGGTTTTGGCCCTGGCGGTGGTGCGATTGCACAGGCGCCAGCCGCTGGTAGTGGCGTAGGCACCGGCGCGGCGGTGGCCGAGGTGATCTGCCGCCAGAATCTGCGCCAGGCCGCCAGCACGGATACCCCGGTGATGGATGTGCTCAACCCCGGCGTTAGGCTCAACATCTTTGGTCGCAGCAACGACGGCACGTGGCTGAACGTCGAAACCTCGACCGGCCTGACCGGCTGGGTCTTCAACGGGCGCTGCCTGAACACGGGCAATGTGCAGATCTTCGGCGCGCCGGTGGAAGTGGTGTTTGAGAACCAGCCGACAGTGAATAACCAGGGCGTGGTGGTGGCGCAGCCTGCCCCAGCGGACGTGCCGGCCGGTAGCCCGGTGGTGGGCATCGTCTGCCGCCAGAACATGCGGCTCGGCCCCGGCACCGATTACGCGGTGGCGCGCGTGCTGGATACCGGTTCGACGCTCAACGTGGTCGGGCGCAGCGCCGACGGCGCCTGGCTCCAGGTGATGAGCGCCAATGCCAACGGCTGGGTTTACTTCGGGCAGTGCGTGTTGCCCCAGGTAGGCGACGTGACCGCCGCACCGGTGACGGTGGCCTTCGGCGGATAACCCGGACGGATTTCTACTCCCCGCACACGAGGGGGTTGCCCTGGCCGTCATCGACGGTCAGGGCATTTTTGATTTATAATCGGCCACAATGTCGCGTTTGCAGCCAGGTGCTCGTTCGAGCTGAGAAAGGCCCATGCGCCGTTTTCTTGAACTCTTGCCAGACCTCCTTTCGCTCCGCCGCTTTCTGCCTGACCTGACACGCCGTCGCCATTCCGAAGCCTACGAGGTCAGCGGCCCGACGACGGTGTTCGTCCGGGCCGGCCACAGCCAGGTGTTTGTGCGTCGGGCGGCAGCGCGCCGCGTGCAGATCGCGTTTGACCTGCGCCAGCCGTTCGGCTGGCAGTGGGTTACAGAGCGGGACGAGGCCGGGGTCTATGTGGTGCTCAAGCGGCGGCCCATCGTCGGCACGCTGGCGACGGCCTGCCTGCGCCTGACCGTCCCGCCAGATGCCTATCTCGTGTTTCACCTGACACCGGGAAGTGTGTGTTTGGAAGATGTGGAAGGTCGCCTGGCCGTCGCGCCGCCGAGCACATCTCCCGATCCGCTGCTTACGCCCGGTGAGAGGGATGCCGGGTAAGTTTCGACGACCTGTCCGGTACGCAAAAGCAAACACAAGCGCCGCGCGGTTGTATGCTATAATGCGCGGTGTCGGCGGGCTGGCGTTGCTCCTGCGACGGCGAGGCAAGATGACCCGCAGAATCGTGATCGCAAACCAAAAAGGCGGCGTGGGCAAAACCACGACCGTGATGAATCTCGGCGCAGCCCTGGCGGAGCAAAACCAGCGCGTCCTGCTGATCGATCTGGATGCCCAGGGTGGCCTGAGTGCGTCGCTGGGTGTGGACGTTTACGCCGTGCGGCGCAGCGTCTACTCGCTCCTCACTTACGACTCGATCTCGCTGGCCCGCGTGATCGTGCCGGTCGGCGAGACGCTGGCGCTTGCTCCGGCCAGCATCGACCTGGCCGCCGCTGAAATGACGCTCGGTATCACCAACGAAGCGGCTATGCGTCTACGTCGCGCCCTGGACCGCAGCCGGATTCCGTTCGACTTTGTCCTGATCGACACGCCGCCCGGCCTGGGTGTGCTGACGGCCAATGGCCTGGTCGCAGCGGAAGAGCTGCTGATTCCGGTGCAGTGCCAGTATCTGGCGATGCGCGGCGTTCGCGCCTTGCTGGAGACGGTCGAGCGTATTCAGCAGCGGTTGAATCCTGCGCTGCGTCTGTTGGGTATTCTGGGCACGATGTACCGACCCGATTCGATCCATGCGCAAGAAGTGATCCGGGAGATTCGCAGTGTCTTTCCCGACAAAACCTTTCGTTCCCTGATCTATGACAGCCCGGTGTTTGCCGAAGCGCCGGTGGCGGTGCAGTCTGTGCTGCAATATGCGCCCAACGATCCGGCGGCGCAGGCGTACCGCGCGTTAGCACAGGAGATTGCCTATGAGCGACGCCCCGAACGAACCCTCGCGCCGGGCCTCGTTGTTCGGTAAAGGCTGGCAAATCTTGCGCGGCGCCCCGCCCTCGGAGTCCGGTGCCGACGAACCGACGCGCCAGGTGCAAGTCACGCCGCCTGCCGGGGACGATCTGCCGCCCGACAGCGCAACGGTTCCGCCGCCTGAAGCGCCCGCACTGCCGGAGATGGCGTTTCCGGTTGAGGTTGCTGACGACGGAACACAGAATACCGGGGAAGAAGACCCCCTGGCCTGGCTGTTGGATGTGGACATGGGAGCATCTTCTGCCGGCGACCTGCCTGCGCCCGATTTCCTGACGCCCCCGTCTCACACGCGCCCTGAGGACGAGGACATCCTGGACTGGCTGGCCGGGCCGGAGATCGTCGAGGAACCGTCAACGGCGTACACGCCTTCGCCGGAGGCGGCCCGTTTCACGCCGTCGCCCGCACCGCCCCCGGAAGCCTTCGCCGATCTGCCGTCGCTAGACCAACTGACCGCCGCCCTGCCGGAAAGCGAACCCGCTGCACCGGGGGTCGAAGCGCCGCCGACCCTGGAAGCAGCAGAGGCAGCCACGCCCGTCGCGCCGCCGGAGTACGCGCCGCGCGCCGAGGTGGAATCTCTGTCTCCTGCCGAACCTGAGTCGCTGGAAGAGGCAATTCCCGAAGCGTCGCCTGCCTTGGAGGCCGTCCTGTGGCCGGTGCCCGTCGCGCCGCCGGAGTACGCCCCGCGCGCCGAGGTGGAATCCCTGACGCCTGCCGAAGCTGAAGCGTTGGAAGAGGCAATTCCTGAAGCGCCGCCCATGACCGAGCCGGAGGCGGCTACCCGGCTGCCGCGCTACACGCCGCGCGCCGAGGTCGAAGCTCTGACGCCTGCCGGACCGGAGGCGCTGGAAGAGGCGATAACTCTCGAACCTGAACCGGAATCGGCGCCGCTGCCCGTCGCCGCCGAGGAAGCCTCGGTCGAAGCGCCGCCGATCCCGGAGGCGATTGAAGCTGTGCCTGTTCCATTGCCCGAATACGCCTCTCGCCCGGAGGTGGAAGCCCTTGTGCCGGATGGACCAGAGGTTATCGCAGACACCCTTCCCGAAGCGCCGCCGATCCCGGAGACGGAAGTTGCGCCGCCCACGTCGCCGCCGACATACGCGCCCCGTGCTGAAGTGCAGGCGCTGATCCCTGCTGCGCCGGAGGTTGCAGGCGAGCCGTCTGCTGAAGGGCTTACTACGCCGGAAGCCCCCGCGGTCGCCCCGCCAGAAGGTGAAAGCGCCGTTGTGCTGCGCGAGGCCGGGCAGCAGTCGATGGCGTTTGTGGCCGAACCGGAAGGGCTGATCGTGCCGCAGGATGTGCGCATCGACGCCGGGCGGCTCGTCCCTGCGCCGCGCGCTTCGGCCTCTGATCTGATTGCTGAGGTCAAAGATGTGGTTCCTGACGAAGCCCTGCTCAACCGTTACGTCACCGACGAACGCCTGGACCGCCTGTGGGCCGATCTGGAAGAGCTACAAAATCGTGTAGCGGGGCAGGTCGGCAGCGACCGCGAACGGACCGATCTTTACCAGCAAGAATTGCTCAAGGCCAGCGCCCTGCTGCTGCAAAGTCGTGCCAACTACGACGAAGTGCGTGCCATTGTCCTGCGTGTGCGCGCCGACCTGGCGCGGGATGAGCAGGTTGCGCGGGACGTGACCCGCTACAAGCCACAGATCATCCGCTACCTGGTGCTGATGTTTGTCTTGTGGCTGATCCTGATGGCGCTGGAGCCGCTGTTCCGGCAGTTTGCGAACAGCGTCGGCCTGAATGCGCTGAGCCTGATTTATCATCCCTCGCTGTTGGGGATGCTCGGTGCGATTGTCAGCGGCTATTTTGCGCTCAACCGTCACGCCATCCGCCTGCGCGACTTCGACCCGGCGCACGTTTCCTGGTATCTGATGAATCCGCTGGTGGGGCTGGTGATGGGCCTGCTGATGGCGTTGCTTTTTGGCGCGGGGATCGTCTCCACGCTCAGCGCCGGAGTGTTAAACACCGAGGGCGAACTGCTCAACCAATACCCGTTCCTGCTGTGGGTATTGTGCTTTCTGGCCGGATATAACCAAAACGCCGTGTTGCGCCTGCTGGACCGCGCCTTCACTTTTTTGCGCGGCGAGCCGGAGGACCGTTCCGGCAACGGCAACCCGCCGCCAAGCGTCTAAGCGGCAGGCGTTGAAGCGTCCAACTGCCTGAACCGGGAAGGACACGAAGCCCCAAACGCTTTGTGTCCTTTTTATATGCCTGCAACTCAAATACCTTTGACTCTGGCGCCTGTCGCCTTTCGCCTGGACGCCTGCCGCTTAGATGCTCACAGGTACACGCTGTTATCCGGCGTCCAGGCGGGAGCGCAGATCGCCAGGAAATGCAGCGGCTCCGGCCCGTCATTGAAAATCTGGTGCACGCCCGGCGGTGCAATGGCGACGAGCTGGCCCGGATGCAGCCGCACGGTCTCGCCGTCCAGTTCCAGGCGTCCCACGCCGCTGAGGATGTAGTAGCTTTCTTCGGCTTCCGGGTGGTAGTGTTTGCGTGACGCCTTGCCCGGCGGCAGTTCGATATGCGCGACGCTGTGCCTGACCGCCCCGCCTGCTGCGCGGCCTGCCAGTTCGTAGACGATCTCGCCGTGCGCGCTGCCGATGGGGGTGCAGTCATCTTTGTGCCGGATGTGCATGGCTATCCCTTCCGCTGATCTTGTTCGGGCAGGCTGACCCTGGGCTATCGACAGATTCGCGGCGCGCCGGGACTCTCGTCGGTGCCATTGGCGGGCGGGCACGGCTGCGGATAGGTGAAGGGGATTTGCAGCGCCAGCGCGCCGTCAGGGCCATACCAGTTGGCCTGGAAGTAGTCGTCGTGCAGATAGTAGAGACGCAGCGTGCCGCCGATGGTCCTGTGTTCGTCGATGAGCTGCCCGGCCTCGAACGGCCCGATCAGCATCCAGTACGGCGTGGTGTGGATCGGCCTGCCGTTGGTAAAGTAGAACGACACGTCGTAGTTCGGATCGCGGAAGATCACCAGCGTGTGCTTGTCGTCCCACAGGCGCACCACGCCCGGCGCGTCACCCGTCACGCAATCCACGCCGCGATCATGGATTTCCAGCCGGATCGTCCGCTGGCCCACCGTCAGGCCAGACGGGTCGCCTGCCAGCAGCGCTTCCAGGCTGATCGATCCCCCAACCTGGGGAACGGTGTACTCGTATTCGCCCGGTTGCAGGGCGTTCAACTCATCCACAATGGGGCGCAGTTCGCTCGGTATGGTTTCACCGGCAATAGCCCGCTGTGCATTCCACACCACACACCAATCGATCTGGTAGGTATCTTCCTCTCCCCCCTGCGCCTGGGCCATACCTGCTCCGAGAGCGGTCAGCAGGAGGGCCGCCAGTAACACTGCCCTTGTGATTTTCTGTTTCAACATCGCTGCCTGCCCCTTAGAATGTATCGTTGCCCGGATACCGTCTCTGCCCCATCACGCCGACGTGACAAGACCCCGCCCTTATCCTAATGTCGGGGTCGGCGCGACTTCACCGGGAAGCCCCCAAAAGTATAGCGTGCCGTCTCCTCCCGCCAGCACCAACACCCGGCCGTCTGGCGACCAGGCGGCCAGGGCAACTTCGTCCGCTTCGGCGCTCAGTTCAAACCGTTGATCAAGATTATCCATATTCCACAGGTACGCCTGGCCCGGAAACGACGCAGTTACGAGCAGGTCGCCGTCAGGGTTGAGTGTCATCCAGTTGATCAGCGCCTCCTGGACGGGCAGGCTGGCTATCCGGCGGCCCGATTCGATTTCCCACAGGGAGATCGTCTGGGTTGGTCCACTGCCCAACAGCTGTCCGTCATCGGTAAAGATCACCTGTTGGATCGCTGCGCCGGGCGGCGTGTTGATCAACCGCAGTGAAGCGCCATCGGCTGTGAACCACAAATGCACGGCGTTCCTCGTCCCGACGGCGATCATTGCCCCATCCGGGCTGAAGGCGACGGTGGAAGGCTGTTCCGGCACGGTCAGCGTTGCCCGTCGTGCGCCGCTGGCTGTATCCCATAGCCCGACCGTCATCTCCGCGCTCAGTGTTGCCAGCAACGCACCATCGGGGCTGAAGACCAATTCCTGAACCGGCGCGCCGTGCGCTCGGAGGGTGTACAGGCGCCGGTTGTCTTGCAGGTTCCATACTGCCACCGTACCGTCCTCTGCGCCGAGGGCCATCAGCCGTCCATCTGAGGAGACCGCCGCCGGGCCGATGGCGGCAGAATGCCCGCGAAAGTCTCCCACTGCGGCCTGGTTTTCTGTCCGGTAAAGTTGTACCTCGCCGTTGCGCGTGACCAGCGCAACCTGGGAATCGTCCAGCACGAAGAACGCGCGCGCGGTGTTTGCTTGCGGCAACGCCCATACCGCCCGTCCGGTGGTCGTCTCCCACATACGCACGGTATCGTCGGCAGAAACGGCCAGCATATAACGCCCGTCGGCGCTGAAATCCAGGTCATACACCGTGCCGCGTGTGACGGTGCTCGACCCCAGACGACCCAGCCCGGTCACATTTTCCAGGGTGACCGGACCGAGGGGCAGTCGCCAGGGTTCGGGCGTGAGCAGGGGAGCGGGGGGAAGCGACGTGGCCTCCGGGCTGCCGCTACACGCCGCCAGAACGATCACAGCCAGCAACAGGCAGGTGATAGGGACAACGTTCCTGCGAACGAATGGAGTAAGTATTGGCACGGCCACTCAGTCACTCCGGTTGCTGGATGGATGCGATACCCAGAGCTGGTTGGTGTAGAAGTGATAGCTTTCCAGCCGCGCCGTATCGTGCAGATAGTAAGTCATCCGGTAGACCGGATAACCGTTCTCCACGCGGATCGGCTGCACCAGCTGCCCGAACTCATACAGGCGCAACACCGGCTCACAGCCCACGACCGTGTTGGGCGCGCTGCAAAGCTCCAGACGAAACTCTGCGTAGTTCTCCTCCGGCCTGTCCAGGTTGAACAGAATGCGCACATGAGCGTTATCGACATATTGCAGGTTGCCGCCCGGCGCGCCGACGCCGGCGTATCCTGCACCTGTTCCGCCCGTTCCTCCGGCGGTAAGACCGACCAATGGATCGCCGCTGCGGACCACCTGATTGCAGAAGGCGGCGTAGCACAGCAGTTGGGGAAGCTGCCAGCGAACGTCGTCGGCCAGCGGCAGGCTTAGGTATTGATCCTGAGTGAGATTGGTCCAGGGCCAGGCAATCCACACCACGAAGCCCTCGCCCTGCACCAGCATCATCCGGGAGTTTTCGGCGTTGCGTCGCGCCAGCGCCGTGAAAGGGGTGCCGCGCGGAATCTGGCCTGCGTACTGGTTGGCGAGCGGGTCGAAGTAGGCGTTGGGTGTGGTCGCCTGCCCGGAAATCCCTCCGGCGACGGCGGCGCTACCACCGCCACCGCCCTGGCCATCGCTGCTGCTCTCCGTCTGGGATGCTGGCGCGCGGCTGCCGGTCAGCCGTAAGGTAAAAGGCCCTTCGTTCGGCGTTGTGTCGTCCCCCGGCAGGTTTAACATAAACCGTGTGGCGACGATGTAGTAAGTGCCGGTCTGAGGCAGGCCGGTCACCAGGCTGGCGTTATAAGCGCCGCCGCTGTCGTCGTCTGAGGCGATCACGTTCTCTGCCTCGTCCAGCAGAAAGAGATAGGGGTCCAGGTTGCCGCCGGAGGCGTCGTCCATCGTCACCGTTACGCTGTCGCCTGCGTAGGCGTCGAAACGATACACGCGGAACCAGGTCGTGTTGCTCAGGCTGCCCTGGGCCGTCCCCCCGTAGGTCAGCGGCGAGGGCGCACCCGCCGAGACGAGCGTGCCGCCCGGCGACGAACCGTTCAGTTGCAACGTAAAGCCGCCTGCCGATCTGCCGTTCTCGCCGTCATACCGGGACGCGAGAATGTAGTACGGCCCTGTGCCGGGCAGGGTGACGGTCATCTGGGAATTCAGGCTGTCGCCGCTGTCATCGTTCCCGGCAATCACCCCGCCCAGCGGATCGAGCAGCACAACGACCGGGTCCAGGCTGCTGCCTGCTCCCGCGCGCATGGCGACGGTCACGCTGTCACCTGCCCGCCCGTCAAAGTGATAGATGCGATTCCAGGCCGCGTTGCTGATGACCCCTTCGACCGACATGCCATAGGTCAGTGTGGCGTCGGCGGCGATTTCGGCGCGCGGCATCACCGGGACAGTGGGCGTCACCGGTGCGGCGGCCTGTCCGCCGGATGGCTGCGCTTGCGGCGCGACGGCGCGCTCGACATAGACGCTGGCCTCGATTTCCACCTGACGGCAGTAATCGGGCGCGGTGGGATCGGTCGTGGGGGTAAACCCGGCATCTACCTGGAGTGCCATAACCAGATTCTGAGAGGTGCGCGGACAGCGTACCAGCGGATCGGTATTGGTCCAGCCGTTGGGACGGGTCGGGCCGATCTTTGCATCGGCCAGAATTTCCAGGTCATGCCGGTTAGCCCGCGCCACGACCCATTCTGCGCCCAGCGCCGGCCCGAACCAGTTCGCCGGGTCCACCTCTGCCCCAACCTGTCCGGTGGCCGTGCGGAGCAGGTCCAGATCCTGGCGGATGCCGGTCGCATCGCTGCCGCCTGCCCAACCCTGCGGAAACACGTCTGCGCCGAATAACTGCTGCGTCAGCGCGTTCAGGTCGGCGCGGAGGTTGCCTGCCGGGGGCGTGCCGGAAATCAGGATTTCTGCGAACAGGTTGGCCTCGTCGCCTGCCTGAGTGCAGTAGGTGGGACCTGGCGTGAAACTGCTGAGGTTATAGGCGGCGTTGGTCCGCTCAAGCCAGGCGCTCATCGCCTGAAGACCGCGCGCGCAGCTCAGCAGTGGGTCGTCGCCGATCCACAACGCGGGCCGCTCGCCCGCTTCGGCTACGCTATCGGCCAGCAGTTCCAGGTCGTGGCGGATGTCGCGGGCGACTGCCCAGGCGGTGCTGGGCACGACCCCAAACCAGCCGGCTGGGCGTTGGTCTGAGCCGAGCAGACTGGCTGCCAGGTTTTCCAGGTCCAGGCGCAGGTTCACGGCGAACGTGGCCGGGTCTACCGCATTGATGTCGCTCCAGCCGGGCGGACGTGATCCTTCACCCAGGCGGGCGTTCGCCAGCGCCTCCAGGTCCAGGCGGGCCGCCGTCAGGATGCTGCCGGGGTCGCCCTGGCGCAGCGGCGACGCGACGGCAGCCGAAATGGAGGTCAGGACAAGCGCACAACCCAGCACAAGGCCGAGCAAACGGATGGATCGAGGCACGGGCAGACTCCTTAACAACCCTCAGCCGGAGACGTTCCCCCGGCGCGTATGTGCAATAGGGCTGGCTGCATTCTAGCCGGGTCGCCGCATGTGGGCAACTGGGGCAGTCGAATCGGCGGCGCGCTCCCGGAACCGGTCGGCGAAGACAGCGCCACGCGGCAGGCACGCGATCAAACGGTCGGGGCGCAACATGCTACGCCCCTTCAACGACGGTGTCTCGATGTCGGTCAGTAACCCAGCAATCCCGGCGTCATGGGAAACAGCAGCAGCGCCGGTAGCCAGAAGGCCGCCGCCAGGGGCAGCAGGCGCGGGCGGTGCTCCGCCAAAAACAGCAGCCCGGCGATCACCACCGGCATCCCCACGCGGAAGGCTGCCAATGCGTCTTCCCAGGAAACACGCGGCATAACCATTACGAAACCCGCCCCGGCCAGCAGCAGCGCCGCGCTCGGCGACAGCCGCCGCGTCCGCGCGATCTGACACAGCATCAGCCCGGCCAGGAGCGCCGTCGGCAGGCCCAGCCACAGGCCGACCAGCAGCCGCGCTGCCGGGTCCTCGACGGTCAGCAGGCCGACAAAAGGCAGGTATAGCCGCGCCGCCGGATAGCCGAACGGAAAACGCCCCAACCACGCCCGCAGGATCAGCAGCCATCCGGCGAAGGTCAGCAGCGGGGCCAGCCCGATCAGCAGCGCATCCTGCCAGCGCCGTTCCGTGACCAGCGCGTGCAGGGCCAGCCCTGCCGCAAAAACCAGCCCCAGTTCCTTCGCCAGCGTTGCCAGCACCAGCAATGCCGCCGTCGGCCCGACCCGGCGGCGGTCGTAAGCCACTACCGCCCCCAGCGCCAGGGCGAAACACAGCAGTTCGCTCAGGTCCAGTCGGATGACGAACCACGTTCCGACCCAGGCGATGTACAACAGCCCCCAGGCAGGATGCCCGCCCCACCGCCCGATCAGATAGGTCATCAGCCCTGTTCCCACCGCGCAGGCCAGCATGTTAACCAGAATCAGCGTCCAGGGAACGAGCGCGGGCTGACTCAGCGCCAGCAGGCGCGCCGTGAGTGGATACAGGATGCGCATGTAGCGCAGCGATGGCCCGTCGATGGCGGGCGCGGCATCGGTCCAGTCGCGGGCGATGGCGTAGAAGAACTGGCCGTCGTAGCCGCTGTAGCCTGCGGGGTCGTTCTCGCTGAACGCCGTGCCGATGTGGGCAAAGCGCAGCGGGTTCCACGCGGAACGCGCCAGCACCACACCGACAAACAGACACGCGGCGGCCAGGGCCAACGCCCCACAGCGCCATGCCCACTGGCGCGCCCGCGCCTCGCGCCGATCCGATTGGTCGCCAGCGGGAGATGAAATAGTCATCCGGCCCTGACCTCGACGGTTTGCTCCAACAGGTGGCCGCAGTTGGCGCAGGTGACGGTCCAGCCGGCTTCGCCGCTGCGCGACCATGCCCCTACGCGCAGGTCGCCGCTGTTGCACACCGGGCAAGATGGGTGTCTGCGCAGCAGCCGGGCTTCGGCATCGAAGCGACGTTCTTGAAGATAATCGAGCAGGTCGGCGGGCGGGGTGTCCGGGTCGAAGCGCGGGCCGGGCCGCCGCAGCAGACGGCGAAAGACGTTCACTGGCTGCCTCCACTGGCTATCGGGTTGGCCGTGCCGCCGGGCGTGGCCGTCGGGTAGGGTAGGTTGCGCAGGTCGTCGAAGCCCAGTTCGCGCATCCACTGGCAGATCACCGGGCCGCCGTGCCGGTCCATCTGAGGGATGCCATCCGGGCGCGGGATGCCGTCGAAGCCGCGCAGGTAGCCGAACGTGCCGTCGATCTGGGCGCGGGCTGCTTCGGAGGCTTCCCGGTCGCCGATAGCGACAGCGTGAATGTGGATCGGCGAGGCAGGGTACAGGTCGCCCGTGTCGCGCAGCCAGGCGGCAAAACCGGCAACGCGCAGCGCATACACCAGCGGCTCGATCTGGTCGCGCGGCAGCGAAAAATCCACCGGGCTGCGCACTGAAAGGTCCACCGCGCCGCCGCCGTCGTGCGTGCCGAAGCTGGCCGCCAGCGCCCCACCGGTGTAACTGCCCTGGGTGATCGCCGTGCGCAGGTCCAGATAGCCGCCCTGCGCCCGGTAGAGTTCCTGGGCATGGTCGAGCATGGCGAGCGTGCGGGCGTTGAGCTGCGCGCCTGACACCCGGACGCGCGTGTAATCGTCCGGTGGACGCTGGCAGCCCGGCGGCTCGGCAGCAGGCGTGGGCGTTCCCACCGAGACGAGCACCATCAGCACCGCTTCACCCGGCGGCGGGGTGGCCGTCGCCTGGACCTGGGCCTGCATCCCGGCAGGCACGGGGTGGACGCCGATACTGCCGACGATGGGCGCACGCCCACATCCGGCCAGCAGCAGCGCCGCCATCAGAAAAACGAGTTTGAAGTTTTGAGTGCTGAGTTTTGAGTTAGAAGGCAAGGTCAGATGGCTCTTGGATAAACGGAAACTGCCACCTATTATGCAGAGTTTGCAGCCAGCGGCGCAAGCAGCCTCCATATCAGGGTAGGTGCGCCTGTCTATTTTTCTTTCACCGGAATGCGGCTCATCACGTACTCGGCCAGCGCCGCAATCGTCAGGCTGGGATTGATGCCGGGGTTAGCAGGCATGATCGAGCCGTCTACCACGTACAGCCCCGGATAGTTGAACGCCTCCCCATTCAGGTCTACCACGCCTTCCTGCGCATCCCGTCCCATCGGGCAGCCGCCGAGGATGTGCGCCGTTGTGGGGATATTCAGCAGGTTTTCCACCACCGCTCCCTGCGGGACGCCGTTGGTCCGCCGGGCAAAGGCGCGCGTCAGGCGCTGGGTAATCGCCGGCTCCGGGCAGATCAACTGCCCGGCGTTACGTTCAGAGACCAGGCCGCGCCGAAAAGTGGTCAAAAGGCTGCGCCCCAGCCGCAGACGCAGCGTGTTGTCGCGCGTCTGCATAAAGAGCAGAATCGTGGTCCGCTGCGCCCAGCCGGGCAGCGCCCGTGTGCGCAGGAAATCCAGCGGATGACGTGCGATCTGGCCGAGCGTGCGGCCCAACCGCACCAGCGCGTTGGCGCTGCCCGTGATGATCGGCGCGCCCATCAACCGCATGAGTGACGACCCCGGCGGAAAGCGCACCGGCTCAACGTGCGTCACCTCATCGATCTGCACGACCGAGGTAATGGCGACTCCTCTGGAATAATCAGGCTGCCGGTCGCGGCTAGTGGAACCCACCAGGGCCTCGCTGTTCGTGCGCACGCGATCCCCCAGGCGCGGCGAGAGGTTCGGCAGGGTGCGGGCGGAATCGCGGCAGTGCAGCAGCAGCCGCAGCGTCCCCAGCGTCCCCGCCGACACGATCACGCTGCGCGCCCGGACACGCCGCGCCGGGCCGGGCAGCCAGGCCATCGCGTGGCGGTAGATGACCTCGTAACGCGCGCCGTCGGCCTGTCCAGGTGGCAGCGGGCGGATGACCTGCGCCTGCGCTTCGGCGCGAACCTGCGCGCCCCACTTCTCGGCGAAATACAGGTAGTTCTTCAGCAGCGTGTTCTTGGCGTTGTGGCGACAGCCGACCATGCACGCGCCGCAGTGGATGCATCCGGCGCGCGGGGGACCTTCCCCACCGAAATAGGGGTCAGGCACGAGGCGGCCTTCTTCCCCCGGCTGGCCGAAGAACACACCCACTTCGGTCGGCTGCGCCGATTCTTGCTTGCCCAGATCGCGCGCCGCAGCGACGAGCGCATCGTCGGCGGGCCAGTGACAGGGATTGGTCGCCACACCGAGCATCCGCCGGGCGGCGTCGTAATGCGGGCGTAAGATGGTCTTCCAGTCGGCCAGATCGCGCCAGCCGGGCGCTTCAAACAGGTGGTCGTCCGGCTCCATCAGCACATTAGCGTAGATCAGGCTGCCCCCGCCGACGCCGCTCCCGTGCAGCACCAGCACATCTTTGAGCAGCGTGATTTGCAGCATCCCGAAGCAGCGCAGCGCAGGCCACCACAGGTAGCGCCGCACATCCCAGTTCGTCCGGGGAAAGTCGGGATCGTTGAAGCGCCTGCCGCGTTCCAGCACCAGTACGCGGTAGCCTTTCTCGGTCAGCCGCATGGCTGCAACGCTTCCGCCGAAGCCGGAGCCGATCACCACGAAATCGAAAGTTTCATCCTGGGGAACCAAAGGGCGCTGAGGATGCATCGGGGTTCATTCCGTAAAAGGGTTTCTGCCCAATTTTATAAAGAAACGCGCTGCGCCGCCAAACAAATGCACGGCTGCAGCGCGCCGGCTCACGCCCCTGGCTGTTACTGCAATGTCATCACGCGCGCCCAACACGAGGTCGCCGTGATACGCGCCTTGCCACCGGAAAACGGGATGGCTTCCTCGGGCATGGTCAGCAGCAGGGCATAGAGCGGGTAGAGGTGCGCCGGGTTCGTCAGGTTGCCGGCGACGCGGTTCACATCGTGGTTGTGGGCGAAGGCGTACAGCGGCAGGTACAGTGCGTTGACGCCCAGTCCTTCCAGGTGATCTAGCCAGCCGTAAAGCTGCTCCAGCCGGGGCGTGGGCGATGTAGAAAAGTCGTTGCGCGGTGGCGCGCCGCAGAAACCGAGCGGGTAAACGTGATAAAAGAAAGCGTCGTCAGCCCAATATGGCATGGTTGCGATTCTCCTTTCGCTATACCGATTGGTATAGACGGCAGGCAAAAAAAGAGACGGTCAGGAAAAGATGCCGTACATGAACTGGTGGACCGCCTGGTAGAGCACCGTGTCGTCCAGGTTGCTGTAGTCGTTCAGGAACAGGCTGATGTAGGTATTGATCGTGCCGATCAGCGTGGCTGCGTATCGCTGGTGGCGGTCCTTCATATTGCCGTGATCCTCCGCCGCGCGGATGAACAACGCCTCCATCAGGGTGTGCTGCCACTCCATCCAGCGGGACACCGCTTTGAACGAGTCGCTCTGCGGCGGGGCGAACCACAGCGCCAGTTGCAGGCGGTAAAAGGTGGGGTGTTCACGGGCGAAGGCAAAGTAAGCGGCTACCACCTGTTGCAGCGTCAGCGGCAGGTCGCCGTGATAATCGGCGGCGAGCCGGGTCCGCTCGTAGAGCGCATCGAAGTGCTGCTGAAGCAGTGCATCCAGCAGGCCGCGCTTGCTGCTGAAGTAGTGATACAGCGTGGGCTTGGTCACGCCCACCGCTTCAACGATCTCTTGCACGCCGACGGCATCGTAGCCGCGCGCAGCAAACAGTCGAAGCGCTTGCTGTAACAGTTCAGTCCGAGTGTCCCGCGTGTCCTGCGGCATCTTTCACTCACACCCTGCGATCCGGCAACAAACACAGTATACCGAGTGGTATACTAGCCGTCAAGGAGTTCGTGCGCTCCCTTTCCCCCTGCCGTCTCGTCCATCAGGCTCGCAATCACGCGGCGCATTTCCGCCCGCGTCTCCGCGTCGGTTTCACGCGCATAGGCCGCTTTGAGGATCGGCGGCGTGTCGTCGTGGCGCATCCAGGCCAGCGGAAACACGGCGGCCAAGCGCGTCTGTGGCAGCGGATCCGACAGAGCCAGGTCCAGCGCAGCCACCAGGACATCGGCGGCGGCGCTGCCCGTCACGTCGATCTTCAGGTAGTTGGTGGCGTGGAACAGCGCGCGCAGCATCGCCTCGCGTTCCCATCCTTCACGCGCAGCCACGAGCACAGCCACCTCCTCCAGGCACGCCGCGCCGGCCAGTTCGAGCAGGCTCAGCCCGGCGGCATAGATTACATCCGGCTCGGAGTCCGCGTTAACGGTGCGGCGCACAACCGGCAGGGCTTCCGGCGTATCGCTTGCGCCCAGAGCTTCCAGGGCGGCCACGCGCACGTCAGGATCGTTGGCCAGCAGCACGGCTTCCAACACCGGGATCGCCGCCGGGTCCTGGCAGTCGCGCAGCCCCCACGCCGCTGCCGCACGGACGCCGTCTTCCTCGTGCTGCAAGGCTGAGGTCAGCAGGCGGTAGGCTTCCAACTGGCGCAGGTCACACAGGGCATAGACTGCCGCCTCACGCACACGGGGGTCGGCATCCGCGAGCGCCTGACGGAACAGCGGCTCGGCGGCGAACCACGAAAAGCCGTAGAGGTGACGCGCGGCGCTGGCGCGGGTGCGCGGATCGTCCGTACCGAGGGCGTCTTGCAGCACCAACTGGGCGGCGCGGTCGCCGCGCCGGGCGAGAAGCTGCGCCGCGTTGTAACGGACGTAAAATTCCTTGCTACGCAGGGCCGCCGCCACCGCCGCCAGGGAGACGGACTCCGGCGGCAGGACATTGAGCATGGTCGCCAGCCCGCGCAGCGAAAGCCGCCAGCCGCCCCGCGCACCTGCCTGCTCCGAAAGGCGCGGTTCGCGCCCGGTGAGAGCTACCGTCATCGTGTCGTTCATCGCATTCCTCAATGGCTTATCCCGCTGTCTCGCAAATCGGCCTCAAGAGGCGCATAGTAGAGGAGATATTCCTCCTCGGTCGGAACGTCCGTATACGGGCTTTCCTGCGGCGGCCCGACCCGGAAAAACCGGCCGATCAGGGCGAGCGTTTCCGTGTCGCCGGGTTCGAGGAAAAAAGCGTAGTTTTTGTTGCGTGGCAGGCTCAGCAGATAGTCCCGGTCTACCTCCTGCGGTTGGAGGGTGAACAGGTCCATAGCGGTATGATCTTCCAGCAAAAAGCCCAAAAAGCTGCGCAGCACATTGGCGTCGTTCACCGGATCGCTGATCATCAGGATCAGGGTGTTTCCGGGCAATTGGTCGGCGGCGCGCAGCACGGCGTCGATGCCATCCCGGTATGGCTTGGCGCGGCGAAGCTGGGCGTTCAACTGCGCGACGTGTTGGCCGAAGTAGTAATCGACCTGCGCAATCCCGACGATTCCCAGCAGGGCAACCTGGGCGACCGGTAAAAGCGTCTGCCTGCCGCCCGGCCAGCACATCGGCAGAACGTAGCACACCGCTACCGCCATTGCCGCCGCCACCGCCGGGAAAACCACCACATAGCGGGCGTAGACGGCGTTCTCGCGGAGCATGAAGTTCGCCAGCGCCGTCGCCAGAATCCACAGGGGGATCAGCAGCATAGCCGGGCGGCGCGGCTGAATCAGATAAAACACCCCGGCGAGAAAGAGCGGCACCAGGTATTCCAGCACCAACGCCTGACTGCCGCCGTAGGTATCGGCGAGTTCGGGCCGATGGACGAAGACCTGGAACGGCAGACCCAGCCGCCACGTCACCTCGTTCATGGCCTGCGGCGTGACCCCGTTTGCAAACATCCACCCCCAGTCCAGGCCGGAGATGTTCGTCCGTGCGGCCAGGGGCATGTGGAGTGCCAGGGCAGCGTAATAGACGGGCGCGGCGGTCAGCGCAGCGGCCAGAGCCAGGCTGCCCATCCCACGCCAGTCAATCTGCCGCCCATGTCGGCCTATCACCATCAAGCCGATCCACCCGATCACCAGCGGCGGGTAGAACAGCCGCCCGGCCTCAAAGAAATACTGCGTCAGCCCCAGGCATACGCCCGCCAGCGCCCAATCGACGCGGCGGCGGCGCACAAACCCGCGCGCCGCGAAGGCCAGCGCCAGCGTGCCGAACAGCGCGTCGGCGATGTGGAGCAGGGCAATCCGGCTGAAGTGCACATGCGGCGGGAACACCGCCAGCAGAAACGCCGCCATCAGGGCCATCTTGCGGTCGTCGAACAGCGCCGCGACCAGCAGATACAGCGCGACGGTCGTCAGCGCCCCGGCGACGGCGCTGGTCAACCGGAAAGTTGCCAGGCTGTGCCCCAGCGCATCGACCACGACCGTCTGCCAGTAGGGAAACAACACCGTGCTGATGTAGCCGGAGGGCCGCGCGACCAGCCCGACCTGCGTCCCCCAGGCGTGGGCCATGCCCTCCAGGGCGGTGCCCTCATCAACCGACCCCCGGATGCTCGTGTTCAGGTCCCATACGCGCACGGCCAGCGCGAGGAACAAGATCGCCAGCACGGGCGCGGCAGCCCGCCAGTCGATCCGGGGCCGCACAGGGCGCGGCGCGCCGCACAACCCCCACACGACCAGTCCTACGCCGGCGCATAGAAAAGCGAACTGGACGTGATGCGAAACCCCGTCCAGCGCCGGGATGCGCAGCGCCCTGCCGCTCATCTCCGCCACCACCGCCAGCGCCGCAACGCCTGCCAGGACGACGGGGATATTCGCCCGCGCGGAGGGCGGGGCGTCTTTCACCGACGGTGGGGGCGCTATTCCCTCGGACGACAGCATCCGGGCCGCGCCGAGCGCCAGCGCACCGAGCAGTGCGATCAGGGCAGCCTGTCCAACCGCTTCGTCGGAACTGGCCGGGCGAAAGCCGATGGCGCTCACGACGAACAGACCACAGGCCGCCAGCGACAGCCCGGCAGACAATTGTTCCCGGTGGGCGGCGGCGAACGCCCGGATCGCCAAAGCGAGCTGTCGGGCATGGTGAATCGCCTGGCACAAAAATCCGCTCAAGACGTGCAGCAGGCGGCGGCAGGGCGGCACCAGTCGCCGCGCGACGACCGCTGTCCCCAGGCAAAGCAGCCCCAACAACAGAACCCGCGAATACGGCAGGGGCAGAAGCACGATCAGCAGCGCCCAGACGACCATCCCCAGCAAACCGATCCACCATGCGGCGGAACGGCGTCCGGGCGTCCGTCCGGTAGAAGAAGCACTGTTCGGCGTCCTGGTTTCGTACATCATTGACCGTCCGGCAGCGTGCACCTGAGCCTTCGGGCATCGCCGTCAGGAGCTTACCGCACTGCCGCGATCACGGCATCAGCGATCAGTATCTTGCCCGTCTTGAGATCGGTGGTCGTCAGGCGAAGCTGGCGGCGCTCATCCACGCGGAACAGCGCCCGCAGCCGGTCCTCGCCGGGGCTGCCCGGTGGATCGAGCCGCGCCAGCAGCTGGCCCGCCGTCACTTCGTTCAGCGGGATGATATGCTGTGCCGCCTGGCTCATCTGCGCCACGAACACCGCCTGCCCATTCTCGTACTTTACCTCGACCATCGAAACGGCGTCGGTATCGATCTCACCGATGACAAACTCGACTTCGGTCTGGCCGGGGTGCGCCGCGCCGAGCACGATCTCCACCGGCTCGGCGGTCGGATAGCGGCTGCCCATTGGCACGATCTCATCGTACTGGTGCGTCCCCGTCGCAGCGTCGAGGTGGCGCAGGCCGTAGCTGTGCGCCAGGTAGTCTTCCAGCCCGAAACCCGCCGCAACCTGGAGTGCGCCCTCGGCCACCGCCGTAAAGGGTTTATCCGCGCGCACCGGCACCCCGGCGAAATACTGGTTCAGCGTGCGCTGCACCGACGGCATGAGCGACATGCCGCCTACGAGCAGCACCCCGCCGATGTCCTCGCGGAAGAAGCCGCGCCGTCGGGCGGTATGCATAACCTTGTCCACGACGTGACGCAGCGCGGTATAGAAGCCGTTGGCCTCCAGCAGGCTTTCCAGTTCGCCGCGTGTGACGGTGACGGCAAAGTGCCGCCCGTCGGCTTCAAAAGCGATGGTCGTCGCTTCCAGAGTAGAGAGGGCGATCTTGGCCTGCTCGCACGCCGTCAGCAGGGCGGCATAGTCGCTGCCCAAGGCCTGCACCGAGAGATCGGCGCGCCGGAGCACGTCCGCCAGCAGCCACTGATCCACGTCGCTGCCGCCGAGCACACGCCCGGCTTTAGCGATCACCTGCGCGGCGTGCTGGTTGCCCTTGCTGCGCCTGAGCCTGCCCAGGAAGCCGCCGGTTTTCTCCCGGCTTTCGGGTAGCTGTACCAGCGACAGGTCGAGCGTGCCGCCGCCGAAGTCCAGCACCAGCACGGCGGCACCCGGCTCGTTGACGGCGTAACCGAGGGCGGCGGCGGTCGATTCGTCCACGATGCGCACCTGCTCCGGCGCGAAGCCGTCGATGGCCTCGTTCAGCCAGGCCAGATAGCCCTCGAAGGCCGCCACCGGCGCGGTGAGCACGACCTGCTCGATCTCGTCGCAGCGGTAAGGCAAAGCCCCAAACAACCGGTAGAGGAAATAGCGCCCGGCGTCGCGGTCGCCCCAGGAGACGCCGTCGATGCTGCGCGGCTCCGGAGCGGGCATGGCAACGATGCCGCGCTTGAAGTTGCGGAACAGGCGGTTGTCGCGCCGACGGTCCAACCCCGCGCCGATCACCGCCTGACCGACGACCACGTCGCCCGCCCGACCATTCTGCACGTACAGCAGCGACGGCACGGTCGGCGGTTGACCTTCCACTTTCTCCACGCTGATGCCGGGGATAGGTACAATGCGCGCTGCATGGGCCGGTTCGTCCCAGCAGGCGACCACGCTGTTCGTCGTGCCGAAGTCAATCGCCAGTTTGTAGCCCATGTGTGTCCTGTTGTTACGAAACGAACCTTACGTTTCGTAATCAGTCTATCACGTTATATAAGCAAGTCAAGTAGGAAGTGGGTCAGGGAGGGGGTAGAATCCTGTAACAAGAGGGGCGTGAGGAGCGAATCCGGCGTATAAGCCTTGCCAATCCCCGGCGAATCCGCTACGATCCGTCGTAGCGCAATATGACGAGGCGAAGTAACTGTGCCTGAAAAGATCGAACGCGATCTGACCACCCTGGAATACGTGGTCCTGGGTCTGATCGGCGTTGAGCCGCAGTCCGGCTACAGCATCATCACCATGATGGAATCCGGCGTGCACCGCTGGAGCGCCAGTCCGGGGTCGATCTACCCGATGCTCAAGCGTCTGGAACGGCAGGGGATCATCATGGGCGAGTTGGACATCGTCTACGAGACTCGCCCGCGCAAGATCTACCGCCTGACTCCCACGGGAGAAGCCCTGCTGGACGGTTGGCTGCGTTCACCGGTGCTGCCTGCCAGTCTATTGGAAGAGCGCGATGTGGCGCTGCTGAAATTCCTCTTCATGGAAAAACGCCTAAGCCATGAAGAAGTGATCGCCTGGCTCGACACTTACGAACAGGCCATCGATTCCTACGATCTGGCGCGGCGCACGTTTTACGACATGGCAATACAACAGTCGTCCATCCACCAGCAGTTGATCCTGGAAGCGACGATGATGGACCTCAACACCCAGCGCACCTGGGTGCAGATCGCGCGTCGCCGTCTGCAAAATAGACCGCCGCGCCCGGCCTCGAACGCCTGACGCGCGTCTGTCACACCTCACAGTCAAGATCGGGCACTTTGTGGTTGACGCAAAGCGGGCATCGGGATAAAAATCACAGCGGTTTCACTGCTCTCTGGCAGCCTTGTTGTGTCTGTGTAGCGTGCGCCGCCGGAATCGTCCTGAAAACCCGCAACACGAACTTATTTCCCCAATCTATCTCACGGGCATGTGATCAAAGGAAACAGCGTGACGCAACGAATCACCAAAAGCATCGGCGTTTTGACCAGCGGCGGTGACGCGCCGGGTATGAACGCTGCCGTCCGTGCGGTGGTGCGCACTGCTATCAAGCGCGGCGTAGACGTATATGCGATCTACGAAGGCTATAAGGGCATGGTCGGCGGCGATAAGTATATCCGCAAAATGGACTGGGGGTCGGTCGGCGGCATTTTGCACCAGGGTGGTACGATTATCGGCACCGCGCGCAGCGCCGAGTTTCGCACCCGTGAAGGACGCCGCCAGGCCGCCAAAAACCTGATCAAACACAACATCGATGCCCTGGTGGTTATCGGCGGCGACGGCAGCCTGACCGGCGCAAACCTGTTTCGGCAGGAATGGCCGGAATTGCTCGCCGAACTGGTCCAGGCGGGCGAGATCGACGCCAGGACGGCAGAAGCGCATCCCCGTCTGTCGCTGGTGGGGTTGGTTGGCTCCATCGATAACGACATGTACGGCACCGACATGACCATCGGGACCGATACCGCGCTGCATCGCATCACCGAGGCAGTGGACGCCATCGCCAGCACGGCGGCCAGCCACCAGCGCGCCTTCGTGATCGAGGTCATGGGCCGCCACTGCGGCTACCTGGCGTTGATGAGCGGCCTGGCGACCGGCGCGAACTGGGTGCTGATCCCCGAATGTCCGCCCGAAACCGACGACTGGGAAGAGGAAATGTGCCGTACTCTCAAGGCAGGGCGCGCAACCGGGCGGCGACATAGCATCGTCATCGTGGCCGAGGGCGCGCAGGACCGACACGGCAATCCGATTACCAGTGAGTACGTCAAGAAGGTGCTGGAAGAGCGCCTGGCAGAAGATACCCGCGTAACCATCCTGGGCCACGTGCAGCGCGGCGGCGCGCCCAGCGCCTTCGACCGTAACCTGGGCACACAGATGGGCTATGCGGCGGTGGAACACCTGCTCTCTGCGCCGCCGGACGAAGAGCCGCAACTGATCGGCATCCGTGAGAACAGCCTGATCCACCTGCCGCTGATGGAGTGCGTCCACAAGACGCACCAGGTGGCCGAGGTCATTGCCCAGCACGACTATGAAACGGCCATGTCGCTGCGCGGCAACAGCTTTAAGGATGCCATGACCACGTTCCGCACGCTGGTGCAGGCCCACCCACGCGACCTGCCTCCCGATCAGCAGCAGCTTAGGCTGCTGGTGATGCACAGTGGTGGTCCGGCGCCGGGCATGAATACCGCCGTGCGTGCCGCCGTCCGGCTGGGCATGGATCGGGGGCATACCATGCTGGCCGCGCCGAACGGCTTCGAGGGCCTGCTCGACGGCGACATCCAGGAGATGGAATGGATGACGGTCAGCGGCTGGGTCTCCAGGGGCGGCGCGGAACTGGGGACCAACCGCCGTATCCCGAAGGACAGTGAACTGCCGAAAATCGCCGACGTATTTGAGAAGTTTGGCGTGCAGGGCCTGTTGATCATCGGCGGCCTGTCCGGCTACGAGGCCGCCTACAAACTGTTCATGAAGAGCGTAGACATCCGCGCCTTCAACATCCCGATTGTCTGCCTGCCCGCCTCGATCAACAACAACCTGCCCGGTTCAGAGCACAGCATCGGCGCAGACACGGCCCTGAACAGCATCGTGCGCGACGTGGACAAGATCAAGCAGTCCGCCGTCGCGTCGCGCCGCTGTTTCGTGGTCGAAGTGATGGGCCGCTACTGCGGCTATCTGGCGCTGATGAGCGGCTTGGCAACCGGTGCGGAGCGTGTCTACCTGCACGAAGAGGGCGTCACCCTGCGCGATTTGCAGCAAGACCTCGCCAACCTGGTTCGGGATTTCAAACAAGACAAGCGGTTAGGGCTGATCATTCGCGGTGAGGGCGCCGATCCTTTCTATACCACCAACTTTATCGCCTCGTTGTTTGAAAAAGAAGGCGGTGACTTGTTCGACGTGCGGCACAGTATCCTGGGGCATGTGCAGCAGGGCGGCGATCCGTCTCCCTTCGACCGCATCCAGGCAACGCGCATGGCGGCCAAGTGCATCGACTTTCTGAGCCGCGAGGCGCTCAAAGTCTCGCCTGCCGGGGCTTTCATTGGCCTGCAAGGCGGAAAGATGACCTTCACCAGCCTGGGCGACCTGCCGCGCCTGCTGGATCATGAGTTTGGACGCCCCAAAGAGCAGTGGTGGCTCAAGCTGCGCCCGATTGCCACGTCGCTGGCGCAGGCAGAGTCTTGAGCGAAGCGCACATGCGGAGAGAGCAGCGGCGGAATAGGCTCCGCTGCTGTGTTTTTCGGGCT
>Ga0209018_1000307_pt1 | contig 46866 bp, 32 predicted proteins | sample YNPBryBLVA2012_FD_185814 | JGI IMG/M metagenome (GOLD analysis project Ga0209018, IMG submission 185814) | Anoxygenic and chlorotrophic microbial mat microbial communities from Yellowstone National Park, USA - YNP Bryant BLVA 2012 (SPAdes)... ...
TGTGGCGCATCGTCTTCGCTTCGATTGTGGCGGAGGTCGTCGCTGAGCTGGTGGACACCGAGGTTTATCAACTCTGGATCACGCGCGTCACCCGGCGCTACCAGTGGGCGCGCGTGCTGGTCAGCAATGCGATCAGCGTGCCGCTGGATAGCGTGGTGTTCGTGCTGCTGGCCTTTGCCGGGACGATGCCGGGCGAAACACTGCTGAGCATCATCGTTGCCAATATCCTGATCAAGGGCGCGACGACGCTGGTCAGCCTGCCGCTGATCTACGCCGTGCCGGAAGGACAGGATCATCCCGACGCCGTATAGCAAAGGACCTCCTATGAACCGCTTGCAACATGAAACCAGCCCTTATCTGCGCCAACACGCCGACAACCCGGTGGACTGGTACGCCTGGGGCGAAGAAGCCTTCGCGCGGGCAAAGGCCGAGGATAAACCGATCCTGCTCAGCATCGGCTATAGCGCCTGCCACTGGTGCCACGTGATGGCCCACGAGAGCTTTGAGGACACGACCACCGCTCGCCTGATGAACGACCTGTTCGTCAACATCAAGGTGGACCGCGAGGAGCGCCCCGACGTGGACGACATCTACATGACCGCCGTCCAGACCATGACGAACGGCAGCGGCGGCTGGCCACTGACCGTGTTCCTGACGCCGGAGGGCAAACCCTTCTACGGGGGGACGTACTTCCCGCGCGAGCCGCGCTATGGGATGCCGTCCTTTCAGCAGGTCTTGCACGCGGTGGTCGATGCCTACCGGACCCGCCATGAGCAGCTTGAGGGTTTCGCCGAGGAGGTCGCCGACGCCCTCCGCCGCGACGAACTGCGCACCGGCGGGGACACTGCCGCGCTCACCTCCGATCTGCTGGACGCCGCTGCCCGCGCCTTAGGACAGTCTTTCGACCGGGCAAACGGCGGCTTCGGCGGCGCGCCCAAGTTCCCCCAGCCGATGAACCTGGAATTCCTGCTGCGCGCCTACGCCCGCACGGGCGACCGGGACGCCCTGGACATGGCGACGCTCAGCCTGGACAGGATGGCGCGCGGCGGTATCTACGACCAGATCGGCGGCGGCTTTCACCGCTATGCCACCGACGCGATCTGGCTCGTGCCGCATTTTGAAAAGATGCTCTATGACAACGCGCAGCTCAGCCGCGTGTACCTGCACGCCTGGCAGATCACGCGCGATCCCTTTTACCGCCGTATCGCCGAAGAGGTATACGACTACATTCTCCGCGAAATGACTGCGCCCGTCGGTGGCTTCTACAGCGCCAGCGACGCCGACAGCGCAGGCGAAGAGGGCAAATTTTTCGTCTGGACACAGGCCGAGATCGAACAGGCGTTGGGCCGCGATGCGCCGCTCGCGCTGGCGTACTGGGGCGTTACGGCGCGCGGCAATTTCGAGGGCGAGACGAATATCCTCCACGCACCGACGCCGGAGCGAGAAGCGGCCCTGGCAACGGAACTGGGCCTATCCCCGGATGACCTGCGCGCCCGCATCGCGGACGCCCGGCGCGTCCTGTACGACCTGCGCAGCCGCCGCACCCCGCCCGGCCTGGACGACAAAATCCTGACGGCCTGGAACGGCCTGATGCTGGCGAGCCTGGCGGAGGCAGCGCGCGTCTTCAAAGAAGCGCGGTATCTGGCGGCGGCAGTGCAGAACGCCGACTTTCTGCTGACCCATTTGATGACCCCGGCGGGCCGCCTGCTGCGCACTTACAAGGACGGCCAGGCCAGGCTTAATGCCTACCTGGAGGACTACGCTAACCTGATCGACGGCCTGCTGGAACTGTACCAGTCCACCTTCGACGAGCGGTGGTTCGTGGCGGCGCAACGGCTGGCGGATGCGGCCCTGGATCACTTTGCCGCGCCGGATGGTGGCTTTTACGACACCAGCGACGACCACGAGCCGCTGCTCGTGCGCCCGCGCAACGTGCAGGACAACGCCCTGCCCTCCGGCGGCGCCATGCTGGCGAAGAACCTACTCCGGCTGGCCGCTTACACCGGCCAGGCCCGCTACGGCGAGGCTGCGCGCGGCGCGCTGGCCCTGCTCGGCCCGCTGGTGCGACGAGTCCCGCAGGCGTTCGGCGAGGCCGCCGGCGCGATTGATATGCTCGTTTCGGGGCCGCTGGAAGTGGCTATCGTGGGCGATCCCGGCCTGGCGTCCACGCGCGATCTGCTGGACGCGGTGCAGCAGCCTTACCGCCCGAACATCATCACGGCGCTGGCCCCGGCGGACGTGCCCGGCGAGGCGACGGTCCCGCTGCTGAGCTTCCGCACGCTGCGCGAGGGGCAGCCGACCGTGTACGTCTGCCGCAACTTCGCCTGCCGGAGACCGGTCACGACGGCGGCAGAGGTCGAGGCGCTGCTGCAAGAACCGCACGCGCTGCCCGGCGTGCCCTGAAGCGTGCCCGACATTTCAATACCGGGCTACCGATGTAAAGTCCACTGGAAGTGGACCGGGAACGCCGGGGACTTCGAGTCCCCGGCGTCTGCTTTACGCCAGTGCCGCCATGATCGCGTCCAGCTTTTCGCGCGGGGGGCGTAACTTATCGGCGGGCAGGTGCGCCAGCGGAGTCTGGGTCAGGCGCATCTGCTCGATCATCGACGGGCGATCCTCGTCCACGTAGATCAGCCCGGTGATGAACTCCTGCTGTTCGTAAGCGTCCAGCAGCACCTTCATCGCCTCGGCCTTGTTGGTCGGGTCGTAGTCCTTGCCCAGCGGCTTGAGGCAGATCCACGAGCCGTCGTGCAGTTGCACGTCCTGCACGCACAAGCTGTCGTCGCCTTCCTCTTCCAGCATAATTTCCTCGGCGTGCGGCACGAAGGTGATGTCGTGCAGCGGGTCCTCGCGCTCCTTGCCGTAAGCATAGCTCTTGGTCGAGTCCTCGCTGTTGTTGAAGGTCACACACGGGCTGATGATGTCCAGCACCGCCGTACCCCGGTGATGCAGCGCTGCCTTGAGCAGCGCCACCACCTGTTTGGGCGAGCCGGAGAACGACCGCGCTACGAAGCTGGCGTCGGCGGCCAGGGCCTCCAGGCAGATGTCGATGGGCGGCAGCTCGTTCTTACCCGCGTACTTCAACTCCTGGCCGATGTCGGCGGTGGCGGAGAACTGGCCTTTGGTCAAGCCGTAGACGCCGTTGTTCTCGACGATGTAGACCATCGGCACATTGCGGCGGACCATGTGCTTGAACTGGCCCAGGCCGATGCTGCCGGTGTCGCCGTCGCCGCTGACGCCGATGGCGGTCAGGCTGCGGTTAGCCAGCATGGCCCCCGTCGCCGCCGAGGGCATCCGCCCGTGCACGCCGTTGAGGGCGTGCGAGCGCGACATGAAGTAGGCCGGACTCTTGCTGGAACAGCCGATGCCGCTCAGTTTGATCACGCGGTGCGGGTTGATGCCTTCCTCAAAGCAGACGGCGATGATCTGGTTGGCAATCGAGTTATGCCCGCAGCCGGGGCACAACGTCGAGGCCAGGCCCTTGTAGTCGGCCCGTTCCAGGCCGATAGCGTTGACTTTCTCGCGTGTAGCTCCCATGTCTTCCTGCTCCTGTAACGGCAGGGCGTGTCTGCCGCTGTAGGTCTTGTGTGGTCGTTCTCAATAGCGCCGGGACAGCGCAGATGTCACGGATTCACCCGGATCAATCCAACCACTCCCAAGAATCCGTGAAAATCTGCGTTTCCCGTGACATCCGTGCCCCACTCACCCTGTCTTTAGGCCCGCTCGTGCTCCAGCACCTGGCTCACCACCCACTGCGCCGTGAGGGGCAGGCCGTCGAGTTTGGCGACCGAGACCAGGTTGGCGGCGCAGTCCGGCATGTCCATGCGCACGATCTGGCAGAGCTGCCCTTCCTGGTTGTTTTCCACCACGTACACGCGCGCGTAGCGCCCGGCAAAGGCGAACACCTCCGGCGACAGGGGCAAAGCGCGCACGCGCAGGTAAGCCGTCTCGACGCCGTGCCGCGCGCGCAACACATCCCGCGCTTCGACGATAGCCGGGTCCACCGTGCCGAAGGCGATGATGCCGACCTGCGCCCCATCCGGCGCATCGATGAGCGGCTCCGGGACAAGTGTGCGGGCGGTTTCGTGCTTGCGGCGCAGGCGGCGCAGGTTGTCTTCCCAGTCGTCGGGGCGCTCGCTGTAGCCGGCTTGGGTGTTGTGGCCGGTCCCGCGCGTGAAATAGGCCGCCAGCGGGTGATCGGTGCCGGGCAGCGTGCGGTAAGGGATGCCGTCGCCGTCTACGTCTTCGTAGCGGAAGAAGCGCCCCAACCGCGTCAGGTCTGCGGCGTTCAACACTTTGCCGCGATCCATCGGCCTGTCGGGATAGGCGAACGGTTTGCTCATCCAGGTGTTCATGCCCAGGTCCAGGTCGCTGAGGACAAAGACGGGCGTTTGCAGCCGCTCGGCCAGGTCGAAGGCCTTCCAGCCGAACTCGAAGCACTCCTCCGGGTTGGCGGGCAGCAGCACGACGTGGCGGGTGTCGCCGTGACTGAGGAAATAGACGAAGGTCAGGTCGCCCTGCGACGTGCGCGTGGGCAGGCCGGTGCTCGGCCCAACGCGCTGCACGTCCCAAATCACGCCGGGGATTTCGGCGAAATAGCCCAGGCCCGAATATTCCGCCATCAGCGATAGGCCGGGGCCGGAGGTGCAGGTCATCGCCCGCGCGCCCGCCCAGCCCGCGCCCAGCACCATGCCGATGGCGGCCAGCTCGTCCTCGGCCTGGACGATGGCATAGGTCGCTTCGCCGGTGTCGGGTTCGTGGCGCAGTTGGGTGAGATATTCGCGCGCCGCGTCGGCCAGGCTGGTCGAGGGCGTGATCGGATACCACGCGATCACGCTCACGCCGCCGAACACCGCGCCGAGCGCCGCCGCCGTGTTGCCGTCGATCAGGATCAGGCCGCGCGTGGCATCCATCGGCTCGATGCGAAAGGCTGTCTGCGGCGGCAGGTGTTCGCGCACGAACTGCTCGGCGCGCTCCACCACGCCCAGGTTGAGCGCGATAGCTTTGGGCTTGCCGCCCAGATGGAAGCTGATAGCCTCCTTCAGGTAGTCGAGCGGGATGTCCAGTAGCCAGCCCAGCGCGCCCACATAGGCCATGTTCGCCACATAATCGACCAGGTTGGGCGCAGTGCCGACCTCTTTGGCAAGCTGTTTAGTGGGGATCGGATAGTAGGTCACATCGGTGCGGTCGAACCTGATCTTCCAGTCATCGGGGTAAATGACCATGCCGCCGGGCGACAGGTTCGCCACGTCTTCGTTAGCGGTGGCCGGGTTCATGGCGACCAGGATGGCGTACTCGTCCTGGCGCGCCGTGTAGCCGTCTTTGCTGACTCGAATCTGGAACCAGGTGGGCAGCCCGGCGATGTTCGAGGGGAAGATGTTCTTGCCGCTGACGGGGATGCCCATCTTGAACAGGGCGCGCACGATCACACTGTTGGCCGTCTGGCTGCCGGTGCCGTTGATCGTCGCCACCCGGATCGAAAAGTCGTTGACCCGTTGTTGCGGCGGAATGTCCTTAAGCATGGTCTGGGATTCTAGGACTTGCATAGTGTCGCGCCGGGCCGTTGAGCAGAGGGCGAGATGGCGCTGGCCTCCTTTTGGATGTTGTTGTGCGTTATCGATAAAAGAGATGTCCCAACTCTTTTGCTAGAGACACATAGCGGCGGAACCGTTCCGCCGCCGTAACAGGCAGATTCCCCGCCTGGTTTCACTCCATCGGCAAGCGAGCGCGTTGTTGCGAACGCCCGCCGTTTGGCCCGGTGACGGGATGCTCGCTGCCGGGCACGTTGCGATGACGCAACAGACGGGTGTGTTCGATAAACGCTTGCAGGCTGTTGTCCACGTCGCCCGCGCAGATGTATTCCGCGATGCGCTCGTGGTAGGTCCACACTTCACGCAGATAGGTGTAGTCGGCGTAGACGTGGTATTCAATCGCCTCGTAGGCTTCCCAGAACGCCTCCAGCAGCGCCATGACGAACGGGTTTTCCAGCCGCGCGAAGATGGTCAGGTGGAATTCGCGGTGCTCGCGGTGGGGCAGACGGACCGGGGTATCGTTGAGCTTGGCCCAGGCCGCCGCGACCAGCTCACGCAGCCGGGCGTGATCGTCCGGCGTCAGGCTGAGCACTGCCTCGCGCCAGAAGCCGACTTCTACGGTGGTCCGCAGGGCGCTGAACGCTTGAAAATACTCGCGGTCCAGGGCCAGGGCATAGAGCAGGCTCAGGCGCACGGCAGGCAGGGCGCTGTATTCGACGGCGCGAATGCCTGTGCGCGGGCGCACTTCCACCAGCCCCAACACGCGCGCAACCTCAAGCTGCTCGCGCAGCTTGTTCACACTGACGCCCATTTCGTCGCTGATGTCGTTGAGGGTGGGCAGGTGGTCGCCGGGCCGGACCTGGTGTTCCAGCATGTAGACCAGGAAATCGGAGGCAATGCCTTTGGGAAGCATAGGAGATTCCCATTGATCCGATAAATCAGAGTTATGCCAGCATAGCACGGCGGGCCGGTTTTGTCAACAAGGACTTTTATGTGCTTTACACAAGGGAATCCGTCCGCTGAAGCGGACTTTACGCCTGTCGCCGGGGAGCCGGGGACCTGAGTCCCCGGCGGCTCTAGAACCCCACCAGTTTGCTGAAGTCTGCTCTTCCTGCCGCCAGACCCGCCACCGCCTGCAAGAGCGCCAGGCGGTTCTCGCGCACGGCCTGATCTTCGTCCATGACCAGCACGTCCTCGAAGAAGCGCGTCACGGCAGGCGTCATCCCCGCGAAGACCGCCAGCATCGCGCCGACGTTGTCGCTCAGGGTCAGGCTATCCGCCGCGCGGCGGTAGGCGGTATAGAGATCGCGCTCGGCAGGTTCCGAAAGCGCCTCTGGGCGCAGCGGGTAGGCGGGCTGTCCGCGCGTGATGCGCACGCAGCGCGCGAAGCTGTCCAGGATCGACGACCAGTCTTCCCGCTTTACCCATTCCCGCAGGTCGTCGATGCCCTGCACGGCGCGGTAAGGATTGCGGCTCTGCTCGGCCAGTACCGCTTCGACCACATCGTGCGGCAGGTCCAGGTCCAGCAGCCAGGCGCGTAGCCGTGCCGCGATGAAGTCCAACACGGCGGCGCGCACCTCTGTGCTCACTGGGATCGGCTGCGCGTTTGCCACCGGATCGAGCGCCTCGGCCAGGTCCAGGTCGATCTGGCGCGTGGCGAGAATCTGCACCACCCCCAGCGCCGCCCGCCGCAGGCCGTAAGGATCGGCAGTGGCGCGCGGCTCCAGCCCGGCGGCGAACAGCCCCGCCAGCGAATCCAGGCGATCCAGCAGCGCCAGGGCAATCCCTGCCGGGGTGCGTGGCAGGGCGTCGCCCGCCGAACGCGGCAGCCAGTGTTCGTAAATGGCTTCGGCCACTGCCTCCGGCTCGCCGTTAAGCAGCGCGTAATGGCGCCCCATGACCCCTTGCAGCGAGGTCATCTCCACCACCATCTGGGTGGCGAGGTCGGCTTTCGCCAGATGTGCGGCACGTCTGGCGACCGGCAGGACATGCTCGCCCATGCCCAGCAGCGCCACCATCGCCGGGACCAGGCCTGCCAGGCGGTTGTTCTTGTCAAGCACGCTGCCCAGTTTTTCCTGGAAGGTGAGCGTGCTCAGGCGCGGCAGAAAACTCTCCAGCGGGCGGGCGGTGTCTTTGCGGTAGAAGTAGGCCGCGTCGGCGAAGCGCGCCCGGATGACATGCTCGTTGCCGTGCGTGACCTGGTCCAGATGCTGGCGGTCGCCGTTGCGCACGGCGATGAAATAGGGCAGCAGCTTGCCGTGCTCGTCCTCGACGGCGAAATACCGCTGGTGCTTGCGCATCACCGTGACCAGCACCTCGCGCGGCAGGGCCAGGTGATCCGGGCTGAAGCCGCCCCGCAGCACGGTGGGTCGCTCAACCAGGTTGGTCACTTCGGCCAGCAGATCGGCGTCTTCGGGAATGCGCCCGCCCACCTCTGCCGCTAACGTGTGCGTCTGTTCGACGATGCGCGTGCGACGCTCATCCTGGTCTAACACGATGCCCTGCTCGCCCATCGCCTTGAAGTACGCGGCGGGCGATTCAATCGGCAGGTCCGGCGAACCGTAGGGCCGCAGGCCGCGCGACACATTCCCGCTGACCACATTGGCGTAAGTGAAAGGGATCACGGCTGGGCCAAAAAGGGCCACGATCCAGCGGATCGGGCGGCTGAAGGCCACCCCGCTGGCGTTCCAGCGCATCGCCTTGTCGAACCTGATCCCGGCGATGAAGCCGGGCAGCGCCTCGGCCAACACGTCCACCGCCGGGCGGCCCGCCGTGCGGACCACCGCCGCCACGTATTCGCCGTCCTTCGTGGTGATGCGCTGCAAGGCCGACACATCCACGCCCTGTTTGCGCGCGAAGCCGATGGCCGCCTGGGTCAGGTTGCCGTCGGCGTCGAAGGCCGCGCGGGCAGGCGGCCCCTGCACGGTACGCTCTAAGTCGGTCTGGCGCGGGGCCAGCCTGTGCGCGTAGACGACCAGGCGGCGCGGCGTGGCATACGTGACGAGCGACTGGCAGTCCAGGCGCAGGTCGCCGAGTAACTTCGGCGCAGCAGCGCGGAGCTGCGCCAGCGCGTCGTCCACGTCGCCGGCGGGCAGCTCTTCCACACCGATCTCCAGCAAGAAGTCGGCGGGTTCGGTGGGCAGAACAATGCCGGGTCGTTCTCCTTCGCCCTGTGGGAAAGTCGTGTGAGAAGCCAGGGCAGGCGCGGCCCACGCCGGGTTATCAATGGGATATCCCATCTGCCGGCGCTGTTCGGCGTAGGCCAGGGCCACATTGCGCGTCATGGCGCGCATCCGGCGGAAGTAGCCCGCCCGCTCGGTTACGCCGATGGCCCCGCGCGCGTCCAGTTCATTGAACAGGTGCGAGCACTTGAGCACATAATCGTAAGCCGGGATGACCAGGCCGTGTTCCAGCGCGCGGCGGCTTTCCTGCTCATACACATCGTAGGTGCGGCGCAGGCCCTCCACGTCGGCCACATCGAAGTAGTAGGTGCAGTGCTCCACCTCGGCGCGCCGGAAGATGTCGCCGTAGGTCAGTTTGCCGTTGGCCGGGTCGAGCCAGTCGATGTCCCACACGGCGTCTTTGCCCTGCAAGGCCAGGACAATCCGCTCCAGCCCGTAGGTGATCTCCACCGACACCGGCTCCAGTTCCAGGCCGCCGGCCTGCTGGAAGTAAGTGAACTGGGTGATCTCCTGCCCGTCCAGCCACACTTCCCAGCCCAGCCCCCACGCGCCCAGGGCGGGCGATTCCCAGTTATCTTCCACAAAGCGGATGTCGTGCTCGCGCGGGTCGATGCCGACGGCTTGCAGCGATTGCAGGTAAAGCTCTTGCGGGTTGCCGGGATCGGGCTTGAGGATGACCTGATACTGATAGAACATCTGCATCCGGTTGGGGTTTTCGGCGTAGCGCCCGTCATCCGGGCGGATGGACGGCTCGACGTAGGCCACGTACCAGGGTTCCGGGCCGAGGACACGCAGCAGCGTGGCCGGGTTGCCCGTGCCTGCGCCCAACTGAATGTTGTACGGCTGCCAGAGCACGCAGCCCTGTCGTGCCCAGAACTCGTGCAGCCGCATGATCACGTCTTGAAAGGAAAGCGCCGCCATGACCGCATCCTCTAGCTGTGGGGGTGTTTGCCGGATACCGAATGGGCGGAATTATACCATGAGTCCGGCCAGGTGGCGGCCGGAATCCGGCTACATCGGTGCAGGTACCCCCACAGCTCCGGTCGGGATGCGCTTTTCGTGCAGCGCTGGCTTATGCCTCCGGCATGATGAACCACAGCACGATGTAGAGCAGCACGCCCGGCCCACCGGCCAGCGCCAGCAGCACGAACACCAGCCGCACCAGCACCGGATCGACATTGAAGTATTCGGCCAGGCCCGCGCACACGCCGGCCACCATGCGGTCGCCGCGAGAACGGCGCAGTTTCTTGGATTCTACCGGTTCCATTTCCTCAAGCTCCTTTGTGTTCCAGGGTAAGGTTTTGTCGGTTGTCTTGTCTCTACCATGCTTATACGCAGGCCCGGCGCGAAAGTTTCCCTCATGCCCACTGCTTGCAGAGCCGCCGCGCTGCTGGCGCTGAGCGTGCTCGTGTTCCGCCGCCAGGACATCGCCCACTGACGCGCTTTGCCCCCGGCCTGCCGGGTCCTATAATGAACGGCAATCGTCAAAGACGCGCGATCCTGAGCGGCAGGGAATAATGACGCATGTCTGACCTGGACCGGCTGGTGTTGAACAACTTCCCATACCCGATTGCCACGCTCTACCACCGGCTCCGGCAGGCCCCTACGCCGGAGAAGCGCGTGGTGCTGGCGATCCGCATCTTCGAGCACCTGGTGCGCTACCTGGCGCTGATCGTGGTGTGCGACTACCTGGAAACCGGCGACGAGGAGGTGCGCGACCAGGGCTTCACCGATCTGTTGCTGCGCGAACTGCCCAAGCCGCCCTCGATAGGCGCGTGGGTAAGCATCCTGTTCGCCGGGATCGAGGCATTCGGCGGGCAGCGTGCGCCGTTCTTCCTCAAGGAATTGTTCGACCTGTGCTGGGACGCGAACCAGTCGCCGCCGCAGCCGCGCCAGGACGTGCGCAGCCGCTTTCACCGCCTGGCGATGGAGCGCAGTTACTTCGCGCACGGCGCGCCGCCGGACGACGAGGCCGAGTGGCAGGCCGAAGAGACGCGCATCCTGCCGCAGGTGCTGGACCTGCTGGGCCTGCTGCGCTTTATCGCGCGCTATAACCCGATCCAGGTGACGGGCAAGGGCGCCGACACCTTCCAGTACACGCTGTGGAAGGGCCAGCAGGTGGCGACCCTGGAAGCGCCGCTGCCGCGCTGTAAGCTCCACCCCGGTCACTTCTACCTCACCCGTGACCTGCGCGCCTTTCTGCGCCTGGATCCCCTGATCGTGCCGGAGGAGATGTCGGGCATGGGGCTGTACGACGGCTTCAGCCAGACGCGCGCGGCCTATCTGGCGGTGGAAAAGCTCTCCACCGCCGAGATCGCCCTGGCTGCCACCAGTGCCCCGGTCAGCCCGACCGTGTTCGTGTGCTACAGCCGCGTGGACTGGCCCGATTACGTCCGCCCGCTGGTGGATCGCCTGCGGGCCGAAGGGGTGGCGGTGTGGATCGACCAGCGCCTGCTGGAAGGCGGCCAGGACTGGCTGGACGAGATCAACGCGGCGCTGGAACGCTGCGCCGTGATGGTGCTGTGCGTCTCGCCGGAAGCGCTGGCCTCCCGCTATGTGAAGATGGAATACCGCTACTTCGTGGACGAGAACAAGCCCATCATCCCGCTGATCTGCCGAGAGACCCATCTGCCCGCCGAACTGCGCCGCATCCAGTTTTTGCCTTACGCCGACCTGGACCGGCTGGTCGAGCACCTCCAGAAACTGTAGCGCGCCCCGGCAGGGTCAGCCTGCCGTCAGCGGGATGATCTCCTCGGCTTTCTTGCCGCGCAACGCCTTTGGCAAGACGGGTGGGCATTCCCATGCCCCGGCGGGCGTCTCGGCGCGCAGGTCGGCGAACTTCGGCAGGATGCCGCAGGCGAAGCACCCGTCGCGGCAGTCGTGGCGCGTCTCTTCCCGCCTAGACATTAGGTAGTCTTGCAGCAGGAACTTCTTCTTTACCGCCGCGTCGATGTGATCCCACGGGAACACCTCATCCAGCGCGCGCGGGCGGTGAGTGTAGAAATCCATGTCCAACGCGCAATCTGCGAACGCCTGCGCCCACGCCTCCGCGTTGAAGTGATCCTGCCAGGCATCAAAGCGGCTGCCCAGCTCCCACGCCCGCCGGATCACCGCGCCCAACCGTCGGTCGCCCCGACTGAGAAAGGCCTCCAGCCGTGTTTCCAGCGGGTTCACCCAGCGCATCGTCAGGCCGTGCGTGCGCAGTTCCCGCCGGAGCAAGTCCTGCTTGGCGTAGATGTGTTCCAGCGTGTCCAGCGGCACCCACTGGAACGGCGTGTGCGGCTTGGGGATGAAGGTGCTCACGCCGACGTTGACGGCGGCCTTTTTGCCGTGAAACCTGCGCCCTTCCGCCAGCACGGCCTTGCTCAGGTCGGCGATGGCCTGCACGTCGTCCAGTGTTTCGCTCGGATGGCCGATCATGAAGTACAGCTTGATGGTGCGCCAGCCGCGCGCATAGACCTCGCGCGCGGTCTCCACGACCTGCTGGTGCGGCACGTACTTGTTGATGATGCGGCGCATCTTCTCGGTGGCCGCCTCCGGCGCGAAGGTGAACCCGCCCCGCCGTGTATCTTGCAGAGCGTCCAGCAGGTCCACGCTGGTGCTCTCGATGCGCAGGCTCGGCAGACTGACCGACAGGCCCTCCCCGCCCCAGCGCGCACTGATAGCCTGGACCAGTTCCTTGACCGGGCCGTAATCGGAGGACGACAGGCTGAGCAGCCCGATCTCCTCGAAGCCGGTGTTACGGATGATCTCCTCGACCGCCTGCACGACCTCGGCGACCGGGCGCTCGCGCACCGGGCGCATGACCATCCCGGCGTGGCAGAAGCGGCAGCCGCGCGTGCAGCCGCGCATGATCTCGATGGGCGCGCGGTTGTGCACCGTGTCGATGTTCGGCACCAGGAAGCGTGTGAACGGCGGCGGCAGCACCGCCACGACGCGCTTGAGCACCTTCGCGGGCGCTTCGGGCGCGTTGGGCGTCACCGAGGCGACCGTGCCGTCGGCGTGATAGGCTACCTCGTACAGGCGCGGCACGTACACGCCCGCGATCTGCGCCAGGGCGCGCAGTTGTGCCTGGCGGGATAGCCCCTTCGTGCGCTGCACGACGCGGCACACGTCGAGGATGGCCTCTTCGCCCTCGCCGATCACGAAGGCGTCGATGAAGTCGGCCATTGGCTCCGGGTTGAAGGTGGCGTGCCCACCTGCGATCACCAGCGGATGGCGCGCGTCGCGCTCGTCGGCCCGCAGCGGCAGCCCGGCCAGGTCGAGCAGCGTCAGGGTGTTGGTGTAAAGCTGTTCGTAGGGCAGGCTGATGCCCAGGATGTCGAAGTCGCGGACGGGATGTTTGCTCTCCAGACCGTACAGTGGAATCCCGTCCCGCCGCATCAGGGCTTCCAGATCGGGCCAGGGGGCGAAGACGCGCTCGGCCAGCATGTCCGGCTGGCGGTTGACCACGTCGTAGAGGATCATCAGCCCCAGGTTCGACATACCCAGCTCGTACACGTCTGGGAAGGCCAGCGCCACGCGGAAGGGGGTGCGCGCCCAATCCTTGACGACGCTGTTGTATTCGCCGCCGACGTAGCGGCCCGGCTTTTCCACGTCCAGTAAAACGCGGTCCAGTGCGCGCGCAATTTGCTCCGGTGAGGTCATCATGGTTCGGCGCTCCGCTCGTAACGGTTAACTGACCCAATGTGCAAGTTTTCATCGCCGGGGACTCAAGTCCCCGGCTACCCAGGTCAAGTCCACTAAAGTGGACTGACGTCCTCTGTCTCGGCCTGCATTTTAGTCCGCTTCAGCGGACTTTGCAGATTTAGCCAGGGGTTTGAACCCCTGGCGACCGGCCAGACACTGCCGTTTTTGAAACTTGCACATTGGGTTAACTGACAGGTGGCGTCGGATTATAGCCGGGGTCGGCAGGAGATTCAATTGCGGAACCGGGCAGGGTACATCGTGAGAACATTTGTAGGGACGGGTTTGAACCCCGCCCTTACTTGCCGCCTGCGCCTCGGAAGCCACACTCTTCCGGGTTTGAACTCGAAGGGCTTTTTGGGGATTCGGCCCCGGCAAGATGCGCCGGGGCGCGTTCAGCGGTTGCGGGGCGAATTCCCCGCCGGGGTTATTGGCCGGACGGCGGCTCCGCCGGGCAAGACCCGGTGTGGGTCGGGACGAGCGGATACCCGGCATTCCGAATATCCGCGATCTGCTGCGGCGTGAGATAGCCTTCGTAGTACCAGCGATCCATGTACCACTTGCACCACTCGACGTAGATCACGTCGTCGCAGGCGTCGTCGATGCCGTCGTAGTCGGAGTCGCCGATGTTGGGCAGCGGGCAGGTATCCACGTCGTCGCAGATGCCGTCGGCGTCCGCGTCCGGGCACGTGGTATCGCACACGTCGCCCACGCCATCACTGTCGGCGTCGGCCTGGTCGGGGTTGGGGGTCTGCGGGCAGTTGTCGCACACGTCACCCCTGCCGTCACTGTCGGCGTCGGCCTGATCGGGGTTGGGGGTCTGCGGGCAGTTGTCGTCCTCGTCGCAGACGCCGTCCTGGTCCACGTCAGAGCAGACCATCTCGCACACGTCGCCCACGCCATCACTGTCGGCGTCGGCCTGGTCGGTGTTGGGCACGTCGATGCAGTTGTCGCACAGGTTGCCCACGCCGTCCTGATCGGCGTCGGCCTGGTTCGGGTTGAAGACCAGCCAGCAGTTGTCCACGTCGTCGCAGATGCCGTCGGTGTCCGCGTCCGGGCACGTGGTGTCGCACACGTCGCCCACGCCGTCACGGTCGGTGTCGGCCTGGTCGGGGTTGGGGGTCTGCGGGCAGTTGTCGCACACGTCACCCCTGCCGTCCTGATCGGCGTCGGCCTGATCGGGGTTGGGGGTCTGCGGGCAGTTGTCGTCCTCGTCGCACACGCCGTCCAGGTCACTGTCCAGGCACAGCGGGCAGAAGTTCTCGCCCACCAGTCGCGCCGCCAGCAGGCGGTCGCCGTAACGTTGACCGTCCATCGACATCAGCACCGGGCCATAGAACAGGTCCACCTGCGCTGCGCAGTCGGGCAGGTCCAGCGTAAAGACAACCCACTCGTCCGGTCCGATCACGTCCGTTGCCCAGGAGAAGATTTCCTGGTGGTCGATCACGTTGTCGAAGCGGCGGTAGGAGGCCATGCCCACGTCGTAGGTGCAGTGCGTGGAGGCGTTGTAGATTCTGCCGGTCGCTGTACGCCCGTCGGCGCTGACGCTCAGGTAGCCGGCCATGTCGTGCATCGGATTGCACGGCTTGACGATGGTCGTCTCGGTGCTGGCGGTGTTGTCCGCCGGGTCGAGTTCAGCTATCTGGGAGGTGACGGCAGCCGTGTTGACCACCACGCCCTCGATCCCGGCCCGCACCATGACCCGGATCGTGACTCTGGACTGGTCCGCCAGGTCGCCCAGAGCGCAGGTGATGACGCCGGCCGCGTGCGTGCAGGCCGGATTGCTTACGCTCATAAACAGGACGCCCTGCGGCAGCGTGTCCGTCAGGGTGACGGCGGTCGCGGCCTGCGGGCCGTTGTTGGTGACGGTGATCGTGTAGGCGATCTCCGCGTCGTAGAGGGCTTCCGCCGGGCCGGTCTTGGTCACGGAAAGGTCGGCGCCGCAAGATGCGAACGGGCCGGGATTGGAGAACTGTCGGTTGGCAACGTTGACGAAGGTATTGGCACAGGTGTTCAGTTCAAACGTCGCGGCGCGGTTCTCCACGCCGACCGGGCTGTCGCTGAACGTGTTGCCGGTGATGCTCGCCGCGACCGGGGCGATTTCGGTGTCGCCGAACAGCATGGCGCGCGCGCCGCAGGCATTCAGCGTGTTGTCGGTCACGGTGAGGTCGGCAACGCCGTTGACGTTCAAGCAGGTCGAAGCGCCGGAGACCGCGTTCCCGGCGATGTTCACCGTTCCGTCCACGTAGTAGACGCCGATGCCGGTGGCCGGGTAGGCCGCGTTCCAGCCGGAGACGGTGATGGTGTTGCCCCGGATGGTTACGGCGTTCAACGGCGTGTCGGCATACGACCAGACCAGCAGGCGCCCGCGCGCGCCCGTGACCGCATTGCCGCTGATGGTGACGTTGGCCCAGCGGAAGGCTTCCAGGGCATTGATGTGGCGCACGTCCTGGAACAGGTTGCCTGTCGCGGAGAAGCCGTTGCCGGTCCCGTTCTGCGCTTCCATGAAGACCAGCGAGTAGTTGGAGACGTAGCCGCCGCCCAGGTCGGCCGGTTCGCTGTTGGCGAAGTTGACGAAGGTATTGCCGCTCAAGACGAAGCCCTGCCAGCCCTGGTTAGCGAAGATCGCGCCGCGATCCGGGGCGTTCTCACCGTCGAAGATGGCATTCAGGAAGGCCAGGTGCGCGTAGCTGCCGGGGCCGTCGATGCTGACGGTAAAGTTGCCGTAGCCCGCCGCGTCGCCCCGGAAGGTCAGGTCATCGAAGGCCAGGCCGTTGAAGGTCGCGCCGGTCAACGACAGGCCGTTGAGGATTGTGTTGGCGCGGGACCCCGCACTGGTCACGGTCAGGTTCGGCGAGTCGCCGTAGTTGCGGCTCCACGCCTCGCCCGGCCAGCTTCCCGCGCTGACGAGCACCGTCTGGCCTGGGCCGTCAGAGGCGAAGGCTGCCGCCTCGATGGTGCAGTAGCGCATGGTGTGGCCGTCGGCGCTGGTGGTGGCGTAGTGGGTGTTGGCGACGAACGGGCAGGCGTCGATGGCGTCGGGATTGCCGTCGTTGTCGTCATCCGCACCGCACACATCACCCTGGCCGTCCAGATCGTTGTCGGCCTGATCGGGGTTGGGCACGCCGACGCAATTGTCGGTCGCGTCAGGCACGCCGTCGCCGTCGGCGTCGAGGCCGACGAGCACGGTGATCGTCACCGTGCCGATAGCATAGTTAAACTGACCGTCGGTGATGGTATAGGTGAAGCTGTCGCTGTTCGGATCGCCGGGGGCAGGCCAGCCTGCCGCCGGGGTGTAGGTGATGGTGCCGTCGGTGTTGAGCACTGCTGCGCCGTGTGCCGGGCTGCCGACAGCGGTGATCGAGAGGGGATCGCCCTCTGGGTCGGAGTCGTTCGCCAGCACGGCGATGGTCACGGACTGGCCCGCCTGAACCTCCGCGCTGTCGGGGGCGGCGTAGGGCGCGGCGTTAAACTGTGCCCATGCAGAAGTCGCTCCCGCGAAAAGGGTGAGAATGAGGATAAGAGCGACGCTCCAACCGGGTCGTCTGTGCATCACTCCTTGCTCTCCTTTTAGGGTAGTAGAAAATACCTGTTCAGAAAGTGCGTTTTTTCTGCCGCCGGGTTCAAAACGGCGACGCTCCGGGCCAGCAGAGATGTTGGGTAGGATGAGGACGACAGAGAAGGGATAAAAGCTACCGGAGAGTCCTGGCGCTGGAATCAAAATAATGCCGGATGATGTATCGTCCTGGTTGCGCCCCCCTTTCAATTCGGTTGCGTCGGTATTTGTGCACATTGCACAATAATCGCCGACGACATGGCAGAATTGTGAATATACTCACTTATTATTTACGCATCAGGGCCTTGCGTGGGGCTTACATCTTGCGTGGGAAACCTTGCTGCCACCTATCAGTGTGGCCGGGGCGTTTCTCAGGGGAGCGGGCGGGCTGTGCCGTCTCCCTGCCGGCCCGCGCCAGTTTATCACACGCGCAAACGGCGGAAGCGTTCGCGCGCGATGTTCACGATGTCTGCCAGCAGGCCGAAGGCAGTGGTGGCCGGCGTGCTGTCGCCCTCGATAATTGTCAGGGCGGGCAGCGTGTCCGTCTCGAAGGTGACGGCGCTGCTGGTGCCCATCACATGAGCCAACGGCTCCGACAGCGAAAGCGCGCGCGGGATTACGCTGGCTTTCACCGCTGTGCCATCGCGCCACGCCTCACACAACAGCTTGACCCGCTCGCCGCGCCCGGCCACCGCCCGGACCTGCTGCACCGTGATCGCGCCGATGCCCACCCGTTCCACGTCGGCAGGGCGCAGGTCGGCGCCCATGTGCACGTTCGCCAGCGCGGCGATTTTCATGGCGCTGTCCCAGCCGTCCACATCGTTGACGGGATCGGCCTCCGCCAGCCCGGCGCGCTGCATCTCGGCCAGGGCTGCGCTGAAAGACACCCCCTGTTCCAGGCGGGTGAGGATGCTGTTGGTGGTGCTGTTGAGGATGCCCCGGATGCGGTTGACGGTCGTCACGGGCAATCCTTCGCGCAGGATGGCGTGGACGGGCGCGCCGTCCATCACGGTGCTTTCAAAGAAGAAGCCTACGCCCTGTCTGGCGGCCAGATCGCGCAGCTCCCGGTAGGCGAAGGCCAGCGGCCCCTTGTTGGCCGTGACGACGTGCAACCCGCGTCCGAGCGCCGCCCGCAGCAAATCGGTGGCAGGCTGGCCGGAGCGCGGGTCCGTCCAGATCGCCTCGACCACCAGGTCGGCGGGGACTGCTGCGACGAACGACAGCGCGTCCCCGGCGGGCGATCCCAACGCTGCCAGCGGGCGCTCTTCAGCGCGTGCGTCCAGCGCGGCCTGCAGGTCCAGGCCATCCGGCGCGATGATCGCCCCGTGCCCGTGTGTGGCGATACCGGTGACCGTCAGAACCAGGCCGTGTTGTGCGCGCAGGGCATCGGCCTTGCGCAGCAGCAGACGGGCCAGCGCGCGGTTGACGTTGCCGAAGCCCAGCAGGGCCATTCGTAGGCGCATTGCTTCCCTCTCTTTTCTCCGGCCAGATCGATCCGGTGGCAGCCGCCGACTCTGATCATACCCGGCCAGCGCGCCCGCGTACAGGTTTTTTGCTGCCGAGGTGGATTTTTCGGTGGCCACAGGGTGAGAACTTCCTGAATTTCTTGGTCTGGGCGTAACGATTTGCAGTATACTTGCGTCTATAGACATGAGGCTGGCGTAGCTGCCCGCCCCGGTGGGGGCGGATCGACTCAGGAGAATTCGCCCGATGGCGACCAACGCGCGTACCTGGTTCTACAACACGCCCGAAGCGCAGCCTTACCTGCTCCAGGAGCGGGTTAACGGCACCTTGTGGATGGCCCGTCTATGGGGGCTGTACTTCGTGACCGAGCAGGCTCAGCCGCCCTTTGCCATGTCGGCCCGCTGGCAGGACCAGTCCTTGCGGATCGAGTGGCAACCCGGCCAATGGTTCCGCCTGATCGCTGACGGCAACGCGCCCCCGGTGGTGAATGCGTTTTCCAACGTATTGCAGATGCCCGCCGCCATCACCTACACCGGACGGGATGGCAAGGTGATCACCGAGTGGCACCGCGACGGCGGCGACGCCCGCTGGCGCGAGATTCAGGGCAATCCCGTTTATCAGAGTCCGGTGCGGTTGAACAAGTGAACTCGATGAAAGCACGCCTGATGCCATTTTCGGTTCTACTGGCGCTGGGCGGGGCGCTGCTGTGGGTCTGGTGGCGCCGGCACGTGGCAAGTTTGTGGCAGCGGCCCCAGATCGTCCCACTGTCGGCGCAGTGGTTGACCCCGGACTGGCCGCATGTCCGGCTATAACCCCGACCGCGACCTGCGCATCGTCGCGGCAATGGCGGCTCAGGTCGAACGCTACCTGGTCGAGGAGCCGCTGTACTGGCCGGTCGCCGGGCGCGTGCGCGGTGGGATGCCCCACCTGACCGTTGGCGGGTTGCTGCTGCGCCTGTTGCGCCTGGACGCGCTGCGCAATCGCCTCGATCTCGCCGGGCTGGAGGTGTTAGACGCGGCGCTGGCGGCGCTGCAAAACGCACGACAGGGCTGGCCCACCCACTACGACCGCAAGATCGCGCAGGAATGGGCTTCCCGCGTGGGGTTGTTGCGCGCCTTTTTGCACGACTGCGAGCACGCGGCGCGCGACTGCCTGGACGACTGGCCCAACCGCGCCGAACAGCGCACCATCCTGCACCACCTGGCGGCAGAAGCCGAAGCGCGCCGGACGCTCACCGACGCCCAGAGAGCCGACCTGACCGCCATCGACCGCGATCTGCGGCGCTTTTTGCTGGCCGGACAGGAGGGTGCCTTCCTGTGGTCTGCCGACCTGCGCCCGGTCTATCCGCGCGATCCCTACTGGTGGCTGTGGGTCGCGCCCCCGACCGAAGAAGACCTGGAAGCCCGGCAGGACCGCAACGGGCGCTGAGCACCCCGCTGCGCCTCAGCCGTTGCTCTTGCGCTCGCGGGCAACGGGCAGTTGGAAGCTGAAGGTGCTGCCAAGCCCCTCTTCGCTCTCGAACCAGATGCGCCCGCCCATCGCTTCCAGTTCGGCCTTGCACAGGTACAGGCTCAGGCCGTAGCCGTCTACGCTGATGATCTGCGGCTGGCGTGCGCGCTGGAACGGCTTGAAGACGCGGTCGGCCTCTTTGGCGCGGATGCCGTAGCCCTGGTCGATCACGTCGATCTGCACGGCGCGGCCCGTGCGCTCCTCGTAAGCGTTCAACTGGATGGCCGTTCCGGGCGGGCTGTAGCACACGGCATTGCGCAACGTGTCGCGCAGCACGTAGCCGAGATGTTGCGGCGAGGCCATCACGGCCAGGGTATCGGGGATGTTCACGCTCAGGCGGTCGCGGTAGTCCACGCGCCCCAGGTCTGGGTCGATTAGGCTCTCCTCGAACATCTTCTCCAAAAAGTCTTCCACGAAGTTCGCCAGATTCACGCGCGTCCGCGCCTCACGCACTTCGCGCGCCAGCGCGCCGGTGCGGATCACCTCTAGCCGTTGCAACAGGTCCATCAGGTTTTGCAGGCGGAACATGTGCGTGCCGATGATCTCGGTGAAGCCGCGCACCTGACTGGCCAACGCTTCCGTCTTGGGGTCGTCGGCGCTCTTGCGCAAAATCTGTGTGATCAGTTCCGCGTGGCCGCGCGTGGCCGAGATGGACATGCGCGCCTCGTTGCGGAAGGTGGTCATCAGCTCGGTCAGGGCTTCCCAGTCGGGGCGGTCGATGGTGATCATCAGCGAGATCGCGCCGTTGGCACTGTGGATGGCGGCCATCCAGCACGGCGTATACGCCCCAGCAAAGTAGGTGTTGAAGCGGATCGGCGCGGCGGAACGGAGCGCCTGCTCACGCAGTTCATCGGCAGACGGGCCGACAGTACGCGGACCATCCAGCAGCAGCGCCATGGCGGGCCAGCCCTCCGAGCGCACCAACACCAGGTTCGGCCCCAGGATGGCGCGCGCAGCCAGGTTATCCAGCAGCAGCCTGCCGCTGATGTCGAACAACAGCACTCCCTGTCCCAGCCCGTCGATCAAGGCGCGGTAATCGAGCGCGACGGTCGCGTCAGCCATAGTTCCTCCCCCCGACGAGTAATGTCATTATCGACGGGGAATGCGGGCCTGTCCAATGCCTGAGAGGGCCGTTTGACACCCTGACTTGTTAGAAAATTGTGCGGGTTGTGCTACGGCCGGTGGGCAGGTTGTCGAAGATTATAGCGATTCTGGGGGGAAGATGCGCGCCAACGGCAGGCCGGGCAATGCATCGCCGCCGTCGCGGGTGGCATCGGGACGGCAACGCCGGGGTTCCGGGATCGGATGCAGTTGGGCGGGCAAAGCGCAGGTTCACCAGGGCGCTGCGCGCCGTGCCTACATGACCGTTGCCGGTCGGGCCGGGCGCAATGCGCACACGGACCGGGCGAGCGGGGTCATCGGCCATTGGGTTCTCCCCCTGACGCACTCTCCACGCCGACTCAGCGCCGGCGTGTTCGGTTGTGGCAAGAGTTTACCGCTTTTGCTCGGCTGAGACACGCGGGCGCTCAGCCCTTCTGGGCGATCCTGGCCCAGGTATCGCGCAGACTGACGGCGCGGTTGAACACCAGGCTGTCGGCGGTCGAATCCGGATCGACGCAGAAATAGCCCTGTCGCTCAAACTGAAACACTGCCTCGACCTGCGCCTCTGCCAGCGCCGGTTCGATGCGGCAACCGCGCAGCACTTCCAGGGAGGCGGGGTTGAGCTGGGTGATAAAATCGACGCCCTCCTCAGTGCCGGGAAAAGGCACGCTAAACAGGCGGTCATACAGCCGCACCTCGGCTTCCCGCGCGTGCGCCGCCGAAACCCAGTGCAGCGTGGCCTTGACCTTGCGCCCGTCGGGGGCATCGCCACCGCGCGTGGCCGGGTCATAGGTGCAGTGGATTTCCACCACACGACCCTGGGCATCTTTGACGGCGTGGGTGCAGGTGACGAAGTAGGCGTAGCGCAGACGCACTTCCCGCCCCGGCGCCAGGCGGTAAAACTGTTTGGGCGGGTTCTCCATAAAGTCATCCTGCTCGATATAGAGCACCTTCGAGAAGGGCACTTTGCGCGTCCCGGCGGCGGGGTCTTCGGGGTTGTTGATCGCCTCCATCTCCTCCACCAGGTCGTCGGGATAGTTGTCGATGACCAGGCGCACAGGACGCAACACGGCCATGCGGCGCGGGGCGCGCTGATTGAGGTCCTCGCGCAGACAGTGTTCGAGCAGCTCGATCTCGACGACGCTGTTGGCTTTGGAGACCCCGGTCCGTTCGACCAGGGCGCGGATGGCCTGCGGGGTGTAGCCGCGCCGCCGCAACCCGGCCAGCGTGGGCATCCGGGGATCGTCCCAGCCGCGCACGTAGCCGCCCTGTACCAGTCGCAGCAGCTTGCGCTTGCTCATCACCGTATAGGTCAGGTTCAGGCGTGCGAACTCGATCTGCTGCGGATGATGGATGCCCAACTGCTCGATGAACCAGTCGTAGAGCGGGCGATGATCCTCGAATTCGAGCGTACAGATCGAGTGCGTGATGCCCTCGATGGAGTCGCTCTGGCCGTGCGCGTAGTCGTACATCGGGTAGATGCACCACTGGTTGCCCGTGCGCGGGTGCTCGGCGTGCAGGATGCGGTACATCACCGGATCGCGCAGGTTCAAATTCGGCGACGCCATGTCGATCTTGGCGCGCAGCACGCGCGAGCCGTCGGGGAACTCGCCGTTCTTCATGCGCTCGAACAGGTCGAGGTTTTCCTCTATTGAGCGGTTGCGATAGGGGCTTTCTTTGCCCGGCTCGGTGAGCGTGCCGCGATACTGCCGAATCTCCTCGGCGCTCAGATCGTCCACATAAGCCTTGCCCGCTTTGATCAGTTGGACTGCCCACTCGTACAGTTGCTGGAAGTAATCGGAAGCGAAAAAGAGACGGTCTTCCCAGTCGAAGCCCAGCCAGCGGACGTTTTCCATAATGGCGTCGATGTATTCCTGCTCTTCTTTGGTCGGGTTGGTGTCGTCAAAGCGCAGGTTGCACTTGCCGCCATACGCCTCGGCGATGCCGAAGTTGAGGCAGATCGACTTGGCATGGCCGATGTGCAGGTAGCCGTTGGGTTCCGGGGGAAAGCGCGTGTGCACGCGCCCGCCAAACCTGCCGGTACGGTTATGCTCGTCGATGATCTGGCGGATGAAGTTGGTCGAAGCGGTGATTGCAGGGGGTTCCGTCTGAGTCATGGCTGGGCCTCGCTGGTGTGTGCGACTGATCAGCCGGCGGGCAGGGTGTGACCGCCGTCCGCCGTGTAACAGGTCGATTTTACCCGATGTGGACAGGGGGAGGGAGGGACTTGTGAAAATCAGTACGGCTTTTGGGCCAGATCGCCGAGCAGCGGTGTCAGGTGCTTGAGGTTGTGGGTAAACAGGGGTGTTTGCAGCCGGTGGCAAACCGAAGCGATCAGGCAGTCCATCATGCCGACGCCGTGACTGAGTTCATAGGCAATCAGTTGTTCCATTGCCCATTTCATATCAGCCTCGGTCAGATAGACTATTTCAAATTGAGTCAGCAGTCTCACAATACTCCGCTGGTCAGCCCGGTTTTCTGCGCCTTCGACCAGCTCCATCCAGGCTATTGGCGTAATGCCAAGAACAGATTGCTTTTGAAGCCAGGGCCGTGCCGTCGGATGGCCGCGCAAAACGTCCACAAGAATATTCGTATCGACAAAAGCTGTCACCATCCCCGGCGCTCCTGGCGTTTACGACGTTGTTCGAGCACCCACGTGACGCTATCCTCAATGCCGCGATCCGCCCATACGCCGAACACGCCCGATTGCAAAATCTGCGCGCCCGTCGCAGGACGGAACTGCAATGCTGCTGCCAGTTCCTCGTCCGTCCAGGGGGCCTCGTCCTGCGGCGGTTCTGGCGCGGCGACTTCGATGCGCACCTGTACGTCGCCGGGGGGCAGCCCGGCGGGCAGCCTGACTTCCAGTTCGCCGCGCTCGTTGATGCGCCCACGCAGTTCGATGATCGTCATGGTCGCGCCTCGTTTCCTCTGTCAGCGGGAGGTGGCGGTTGAAAGGTCCCCTGCTGATGCAAGGTAGTTTATCGCACTGGCCGACAACGCTCCAATAGGCGGCAAACGGGTTTACCGTCGTCACGTCCCCGAAAGACGGGAACCGCAGCGGCGGAACGTGACTCCGCCGCTGCCAGGGGTTGCCGAAACGCCTACAGCCCGGCCAGGCGGCGCAGTGTATCGGCTTTGTCGGTGTGTTCCCAGGTCACGTTCAGGTCGTCGCGCCCGAAGTGCCCATAGGCCGCCACTTGGCGATAGACCGGTTTGCGCAGGTCCAGGTCGCGGATGATCGCCGCTGGACGCATGTCGAAGCATTCCCGGATAACGCTTTCGATCTTCTGATCGCTCACTTTGCCCGTGCCGAACGTCTCGACGGCCAGGCTGGTCGGGTGGGCCACGCCGATGGCGTAGCTGACCTGGAGTTCAAAGCGGTCGGCCAGGCCCGCCGCGACAACGTTCTTGGCGATGTAACGGGCCATGTAAGCCGCCGAGCGGTCTACCTTGGTCGGGTCCTTGCCGGAAAAAGCCCCGCCGCCGTGCCGCGCCACGCCGCCGTAGGTATCCACGATGATCTTGCGCCCGGTCAGGCCGGAGTCGCCCATCGGGCCGCCGGTGACGAAGCGCCCGGTCGGGTTCACGAAGATGCGCGTGCGGTCGTCCAGCAAATCGGGCGGCACCACCGCGCCGATGATGTGCTCGATCACGTCGGCGCGGATTTCGTCCTGGCTCACTTCCGGGGCGTGCTGGGTGCTGACCACGATGGTATCGACGCGCCTGGGTTTGCCGTTGGCATATTCCACCGTGACCTGGCTCTTGCCGTCGGGGCGCAGCCAGGGCAGCAGGCCGGTCTTGCGCGCTTCGGCCAGGCGACGGGCCAGCTTGTGCGACAGGCTGATCGTCAGCGGCATGAGTTCGGGCGTCTCGTTGCAGGCGAAGCCGATCATCATGCCCTGGTCGCCCGCGCCGGTGGCCTCGATCGCGGCCTCGCTCATCTCGCCGGTGCGCGCCTCCAGGGCTTTGTCTACGCCGATGGCGATATCGTGGCTCTGCTCCTTGATCGAGACGATCACGCCGCAGGTGTCGGCGTCGAAGCCGTATTTGGCGCGGGTATAGCCCACGTCGCGGACGACCTCACGGGCCAGGGTGCCGATGTCTACATAGGTGTCGGTCGTGATTTCGCCCATGACCACGATCAGGCCGGTCGTGGTGGCCGTCTCGCAGGCCACGCGCGCCGTCGGATCGTCCTTGATGATGGCGTCCAGCACGGCATCAGAAATCTGGTCGCACAGTTTGTCGGGGTGGCCTTCGGTGACGCTCTCGGAGGTGAAATAGAACTTGGGTGAGGTCATGAAGGTGCTGCTGTTGCTCACGAATTGAACTCCTTGTGTGAACGATCCAGAACGCGCCGGGGGATGAAAAAGCCTCTTGCAGGGACAAGAGGCAGTTTAGTCGGCTATTTCTCCGCTCATCTGCCGGGGCGCTGTCCCCGCCGGAATTGGCACCTTCCCGTCCTTGGGTTGATCAGGCTGGGGGTTGCCGCGGTTTCGTCGGGCCGGTCCCTCCACCGCTCTGGATGAGTATGAAATTCTGCGCCTCATCTTATCATGCCCGGCAGGGCGTGTCAAGCGATGCGCGGCGCGCAGCGGGTGTCTGGGGCGCAGGCGCCTTTTTTCACCGTAAAGATCGCAAAGGACGCCAAGAGTCGGCGAAGCTCCTTTGCGCTCCCGGCGTCCTTTGCGGTAAGCACACCTCTACAGGGCGAGTTCCACTGCCGGCCCGGTCAGCATGAAGCGGGCCGCCACGCCGGGCAGGTCGTAGCCCGGCTGCCCGCCGCCGACCCACACCCCGAACTCGCCCGGCACGACCATGCGCCGCCCGTCGTCGGTGATGACCGAGAGCTGTTCGGGCCGGAGGGTAAACGTGACCGTCCGGGTCTCGCCGGGTTGGAGCGTGATCCGGCAGAAGCCTTCCAGGTGACGCACCGGCGCTGCGACCGGCGCGTCCTGGGCGCGGACGTAAAGCTGCACCACCTCGTCGCCTGTGCGCTCGCCCACGTTGCTCACATCTACGCTGACGGTCATCCCTTCGCCCGTTTTCACCTCCGCCGCCACCTGCAAATTCGCGTAGGCGAAGCGCGTGTAGCTCAGGCCATAGCCGAAGGAGAACAGCGGCGCGGCGTCGGAATAACGATAGGTGCGGCCCGCCATGCGGTAATCCTCGAACGGCGGCAGGTCGGCCAGCGACTGCGGGAAGGTGACGGGCAGCCGCCCGGCAGGGTTGTAATCGCCGAAGAGCACGTCCGCCAGGGCCGTGCCGCCCTCCTCGCCGGGATACCACGCCTCGACGATGGCCGGGACGTGTTCCGCTGCCCAGTTGACCGAGATCGGGCTGCCGTTGAGCAGCACCAACACCACCGGCGTCCCGGTCGCGTGCACGGCCTGAAGCAGGTCCTCCTGCATACCGGGCAGGTCCAGACCGTCGCGGTCGCCCTGACTGTGCAACCCTGCCGCTACGCCTTCCTGCTGGCCCTCCTCGCCTTCGAGACTCTGGTCCAGCCCCAGCACCAGAATCGCCACGTCGGCCTTGCGCGCCGCCGCAACTGCTGCCGGAAAGCCGTCGGTGGCGGCGTCGCGCACGCCGCAGCCCGGCGCATAAAGCACCTGCGTCTGCGCACCGACCTTCGCCCGGATGCCCTCCAGCGGCGTGACGGCCTTTGAGGGGAAGCCGTTGTAGTTGCCCAGGAGCACGTCCGTCACGTCGGCGTTCGGCCCGATCACCGCCAGGGTCTTGAGGTCCTTCGCCAGCGGCAGCAGGTCGCCCGCGTTCTTGAGCAGCACGATGGACTCGCGGGCCGCCTGCAAGGCCAGTGCGCGGTGGGCCGGGCTGTCGTTGACGCTCAACGGAATCTGGGCGTAGGGTACGCGCTCGGCGGGGTCGAACATGCCCAGGCGCATCCGCGCCTCAAACAGCCGGATCACCGCCGTGTCGATCTCCGCCTCGCTGATCAGGCCCTGCTGCACGGCTTCGGTCAGTGCCGCATAGGTGCCGCCGCACCAGCCGCATTCCAGATCGCACCCGGCCCGGACCGCAAGCGCGGCGGCCTCGGCGGGGGTCGCCACGACCTTGTGGCGCAGATGAATGTCGTTGATCGCGCCGCAGTCAGACACGACGTAGCCTTCAAAACCCCATTCGTCGCGCAGGATTTTTTGCAACAAGGTGGGGCTGGCGCAACACGGCTCGCCGTTGGTGCGGTTATACGCGCCCATGATCGACCACGCCCCGCCCTCCTGCACGGTTGCCTTAAAGGCGGGTAGATAGGTTTCGCGCAGATCGCGCACATCGACCCTGGCATCGAAATGGTGGCGGGCATGTTCCGGCCCGCTGTGGACGGCATAATGTTTGGGCGTGGCGACCAGCTTAAGGTAGCGCGGGTCGTCGCCTTGCAATCCTTTTACAAAGGCCACCCCCAGCCGGGCGGTGAGATAGGGGTCTTCGCCATAAGTCTCCTGGCCGCGCCCCCAGCGCGGGTCGCGGAAGATGTTGATATTGGGCGACCAGAACGTCAGACCGTAGTAGCGGGCGCGGTTGCCGCGCCGGACGGCGTCGTGGTGCTTGGCGCGCGCCTCGTCGGCGATCACCTCTGCAATGCGGCCCAGCAGGTCCACATTCCAGGTCGCGGCCAGGCCGATAGCCTGCGGGAACACCGTAGCGATCCCGGCGCGCGCCACGCCGTGCAGACATTCGTTCCACCAGTCATATTCGGGCACGCCCAACCGTTCGATGGCCGGCGCCGTGTTGATCATCTGCCCGACCTTCTCCTCCAGGGTCATCCGGCTGACGAGGTCGGCGGCGCGCTCGCGCGGCGGCAGGTCGGGGTTGAGATAAGCAGGGATTTCAGCAGTCATAAGTTCTCCTTAAGGTTCGCCGCACAAGATGCCCCGGCTATCGACCTGCCGGGCCGTCCATGACTGGCCGGGGGGAGGAAATCTTCCCGCAAAAAGGGGCTGCGCCTGTGACGATCTTTGCGGCCAGGTGTTACCTGTTGAACGGACGTGGGCTATACTGTTGGGGGTTCATTATAGCGCCACTGTTGCCGGATACCGTGTGCATTTGCCAGCATCTTTCAAGGAGAACATCATGCCCTTCAACGGTTTAAACATGAGCCTGGGCAACCTCTCCCATCTCTCCAACGCCGAGACGCGCTCGATCAGCGCCGAGAATCCCACCGGCGAAAAGGGCCGGGGCGGCATGGCGATCCCGGAGCCGGGCAAAGGGGCGGCCCGCGAACTGGGTCAGGGCTGGAAGGTAGCACCCTGCATCAGCGTCCCGGCAGAGCAGACCGTTACCCTGGCGGACGTGGCCGGTCCCGGCGCTATTCAGCACATCTGGATGACCGTCTTCCCGGCCCACTGGCGCAGCCTAGTCCTGCGCTGCTACTGGGACGACGAGCCGACTCCCTCGATTGAAACGCCGCTGGGCGATTTCTTCTGCAACGGCTGGGGCGTGCGCTGCAACATCACGTCGCTGGCAGTGGCGGTCAACCCTGCCGGGGGCTTCAACTGCTATTGGGAAATGCCCTTCCGCCAGCGCGCCCGCATCACGGTCGAGAACCTCAGCCCCGAAGACGTGCACGGCTTTTTCTACCAGATCACCTACACCATCGCCGACGTGCCCGGCGACGCGGCCTATCTGCACGCGCAGTTCCGCCGCAGCAACCCGCTACCCTATATGCAGGTCCACACGCTGCTGGACGGCGTGCGCGGCTGGGGGCATTACGTGGGCACGTACCTGGCCTGGGGTGTCAACAATAACGGCTGGTGGGGCGAAGGTGAGATCAAGTTTTACCTGGACGGCGACAAAGACTTCCCGACGATCTGCGGCACGGGCACGGAAGATTACTTTGGTGGGGCGTGGAGCTTCGAGCAGCCGCAGGGGCAGTACTGTGTGTTCAGTTCGCCCTACAGCGGCCTGCCGCAGGTGATCCAGCCGGACGGACTCTATCAGAGCCAGCAGCGCTTCGGCATGTATCGCTGGCACATCATGGACCCGATCCGCTTTAAGCGCGACCTGCGCGTGACGATCCAGGCGCTCGGCTGGCGCTCCGGCGGGCGCTATTTGCCTCTGCAAGACGACATCGCCTCGACCGCCTTCTGGTATCAGGCCGAGCCGCACGCGCCCTTCCCGCCTCTGCCGGATCGCAACGGGTTGGAGGTGATCTAGCGGTCAGCCGTCAGCCGCCAGCAATCAGCGGTTGGCAGCCGGGGTTAGCCTGGCCTTGTCGGGTTGCCAGAGGTTAATCGCTCACCCAATGGGCGCGTTTCAACAACGGCCCTGTCTGCCCCGGTCGCCGGGGGTTCAAACTCCCGGCTAAATCTGCAAAGTCCGCTGAAGCGGACTACAATGCAGGTCGAGACGACGAATGTCAGTCCACTTCAGTGGACTTTACATCTGTAGCCGGGGATTTCAATCCCCGGCGTTGAAAACTTGCACAGCGCGTTCACTCATAGCCAACGGCTTTTTCAAGGAGACATCCATGAACGACAACGAGAAAAGACAACTGGTCAACCGGGCATTGGAGACCGGGCGCGGCGTCGTCCGGCTGATGCCCACCTGGGTGCCGCGCTCCTTTTGCATTCCGGGGCGGCGGCTGCGCCTCCATCCGGCGGACCTCTACGCGCTGGGAGCCAGCCGGGGCGGCATCGATGAGCGGTGGTTTGCGTCCACCACGAAGGCCGACAACGGCCCCGGCACGCCGGAAGACGAAGGCCTGAGCTATCTCTATGTGGACGGGCAAAAGGTCACGCTGGCGGACGCGCTCGATCTGTTGGGCGAGGAATTCCTGGGCCGCGAGGCCATCGAACGGTACGGCGGTTGGGTGATGTACAGCAAGTTCTTCGACAACATGACCCCCCTGCCGCACCACGTGCATCAGAACGACGAGTACGCCGCGCACGTGGGGCAACGCGGCAAGCCGGAAGCATACTACTTCCCGCCGCAGTACAACTTCGCCAACGACGCCTTCCCCTATACCTTCTTCGGTCTGGAACCCGGCACCACGCCGGAGCAGGTGATCGATTGCCTGAAGCGGTGGGAAGCGGGCGATAACGGCATCTTGAACCTCTCCAAAGCCTACCGCCTGGAGATCGGCACGGGCTGGAACGTGCCGCCGGGCATCTTGCACGCGCCGGGTACCCTGTGCACCTACGAGCCGCAGCGCGCCAGCGATGTGTTCGCCATGTGGCAATCGCTCATCTACGATTTCCAGGTGGTGGACCGGACGATGCTCACCAAGAATGTGCCGCCGGACAGGTGGTACGACTACGATTACCTGATCGGGATGCTCGATTGGGAGGCCAACGTCGATCCGAACTTCAAGGCCAATCATTTCCTCAGGCCGCTTCCGGCCCGCGACGTGGAAGCCATGCGCGCCGAGGGCTACCGCGAGAACTGGGTGGTCTACGGCAGCGAGTTCTTCAGCGCGAAGGAGTTGACCGTCGAGCCGGGGCGCACGGTGACGCTCACCGAGCCGGCCTGCTACGGCGTGATCTGCGTGCAGGGCTACGGCACCTTCGGCCCACACCAGATTTCCGCGCCGACCCTGATCCGCTTCGGCCAGATGACCGAGGACGAGTTCTTCGTCACGGTTCGGGCCGCCCGCGAAGGTGTGACCATTGCCAATCACAGCAGCAGCGAGCCGCTGGTGATTCTGAAGCACTTCAACCCCGGCCACCCGGAGATGCCGGGGAGCAGCAATTAGCCGTCAGCTATCGACCGTCAGCTGACCCAATAGGCAGGTTTTCAACGCCGGAGATTGAAATCCCCGGCTACAGACGTAAAGTCCACTGAAGTGGACTGACATTCGTCATCTCGCCCTGCATTTCAGTCCGCTGCATCGGACTTTGCAGATTTAGCCGGAGGGTTGAACCCCTGGCGACCGGTCAGACATGGCCGTTTTTGAAACGCGCACATTGGGTCAGCGGAATGCTGACGGCTGACGGCTTGTTTACTCGCAAAGTACAAGGTAAGGAACTTCCATGAGCACCATCCAGTCTTCCCTTCTCAACGCCGGAAAAGTCATCCGCCAGGGGCGCATCCTGGACCCGCGCACGGGGCGTGCGGCGGTCATTGCCTTTGATCACGGCGTTCACCTCGGCCAGATTCCCGGCGTGGAAAATCCCGGCCCGATGCTCGATCTGCTCACCGAGGCCGGGGCCGACGCCTTTCTGGTTTCGCCGGGCGTGGCGCGGACCTATGCCAGCGCCTTCGCCGGGCGCGGCGCGCCGGGCCTGATCCTGCGCGCCGACTGGAGCAACCGCTGGCGCGAGGCGGACCGCCTGGGATATGCCGAGGGCCGCACGCGCGTGATCGCTACCGCCGAAGACGCGCTCCGGCTGGGCGCCGACGCCATGCTGATGTATTTCTTCATCGGTTATGACGACCCGGCGGAAGAGGCCGATCAGGCGGCGGACGTGGCCGAAATGGCGCGCGAATGCGAGGCGATGGGCCTGGTGTGCATCATCGAGCCGATGCCGCGCGGCCTGCTGGTAGGCGATAACCCCTATCGCGCCGATTACATCGCGCTGGGCGCGCGCATGGCTTGCGAACTCGGCGCCGACCTGCTCAAAACCGACTATAGCGGCGACAGCGAGTCGTTCCGCCAGGTGATCGCGGCCTCCTTCCGCCCGGTGTTGATCGCCGGCGGGCCGAAGACGGGATCGCTGCGCGAAACGCTGGGCATGGTGCGCGGCGCCCTGGACGCGGGGGCGCAGGGCATGTTCATCGGGCGCAACGTCTTCCAGGCGCCCGACCCGGCCCGCCTGATGCGCGTGCTGCGCGGCATGATCCACCAGGATTGGAGCGTGGACGCAGCGGCGGCGGAGTTAGGCGTGTAGCCGCGCTTCCCATCCCTCCCTACTCAACCCCCTCTCCTGCAGGGAGAGGGGGGTATCGACTTGCCCTGCCCGTGATCCCGGCCTATCATCAGGCCCATGAATCCCCGCCGACAGGCCCGCCGCGCGCGCCGCGCCCGCACCGACGCCCTGGTGATCCTGGTGGGCGTGGCGTTGCTCTCTGCCCTGGCCGCCTTGCTCGCCAGCCTGATCTGGCTGGCCCGGACCCGTTATGACCGGCAGCCCATCCCGCCGATCCTGGCGCTGCCCTCCCTGACGGCCTCCCCGTACTCGCCGGAGGAAAGAGCCACGCCCACGCCCTCTCCCAGCCTGACCCGGACTCCGACCGCCACGCCAACGCCTTCGGCCACGCCCACCGTCACGCCAACGCCCTACCCGCCGCGCCTGGACGACTTCTGGCAGGGGCGGGCCGCTTGGGTGCTGGACGTGTTCGACGTGGGCCTGCCGCCCGGCGAATCCGACACGGTGGCGCAGGGGGGCAACGTCTATTGGAGCTACCTGCACGCCAGCAATCGCTCTGCCGGGGTGATCGACCAGTGCGGCGCGCCCGCGTCCTTCCCTGGCTGCGTGACGGTGTGGACCAGCTACGACGCCGGGCGCAGCTTCAGCCTGCCCGCGCCGGTCTGCCTGATCCCCTGCACGCGCTGCCCCTGCGACGCAGACCTGGACCACGTGCAGCAGCAGCAGTACCCCCGCGTGGCCGTCTCCGATGACGGCATCTTCTACATGGTCTACGAGTGGGGCGCGCGGATCATGCTGCGCACGTCGGTAGACCGGGGGTTCACCTGGTCGCCCGCTGAGCACGTGCCCGGCACAGGCATCTGGCCGCTGGCTTACGGCAGATGTTCTTCCCTGGAGCGCATCGATCCGCATCCGTTTGTGGGGGCGCTGGAGTGGGATTGTCTGGTGGGCGCACCGCCGGGCATCTACGTGGACGGCGAAGAACTGTATATCTTTGTGGACCTGGGCAACAACCCGGCGCATCTGGGCTGTCTGCGCGGGAATCGCTTTGCCGGGGCGGCGGGCCTGCGTCGCTGCGACACGACCCCGCTGTTCAGCGGCGCAGCGACCTATGGCCCATTGGATGCGACCGGCCCGGCAGCCAACCCTTACTTCGACTTCCGCTATGTCAGTTCGGCGGACGTGGTGCGCGATGGCGACCGCTACTACATGACCTACGAAGGCGTGCGCGGCCCCGGCCCCGGCGACCCCGGCGATACCCAGTTCGGCCTGGGGTTTGCCCGCAGCAGCGGCCCGGCGATTGATGTATTATGGGAGAAGTATCCCGGCAATCCCATCCTGAGCGACCTGCCGGGCAGCGTCGGTCTGGGTCACGCCGATCTGATCGCCATCGACGGGACGTGGTATCTTTATACGGCGACGGGGACGACAACGCGCGGGCGCTATCGCCTGGCGTGGCGGTAGCCGCTTCCGGGGGGCGAGGGGGACGGGATGATCATGTTGGAGCGCAGCAAGACCTACATTGCCCGCCGCAAGCCCATCATCATGATGGCGGAGCGGGTGACGGAACAGCAGGTGATCGAGACCTGGGAAGGCGCGCGCACGGCCTATCCCGGCGATTACATCATGACCGGCGTCGAGGGCGAACGCTGGCCCGTCGCCGCCGAGTCCTTTGCCCAGCTCTATGATGTGCTGGAGGAGAGCACAGGAGGCCGGACGCTGCGCGTGCGCAAAAAGATCCGCTACGTGCCGGTGTACCAGACCTACCGGGCGCTGGATTTTGAAATCCGCGACGAGAACTTCCATGCGGAACCGGGCTACTTTATCATCTACTACGGCGAGGGCGATATTTACCCCTGCGCGCCGGACGTGTTCTTCGAGACGTTCGAGTTGATCCGCCCCGCCAGGCCGGACGAGGAATTCGAGATCAAACCCTGATCCGGCAGAGCGGGCAGCGTCACCCCGCCAGCAGGCCGCTGACGAATTCGAGGATGAAGCTGGCTCCGATGACCAGCAGGAACAGGCCGTACAGCCGCTTGATGGTCGCGGACGGCAGCCCCAACGCGATGCGCGCCCCCGCCAGCGCGCCGAACAGCAGCCCGCCTGCCATCAGCGCCGCGATACCCACGTCCAGCATCCCCGCGTTGTAGTAGGAGATCACCGCCCCCAGGCCTACCGGCGGCAGCAGCGCCGCCAGTGACGTGGCGACGGCCTGTTTCTGGTCGAAGCGCAGCAGCGTGACCAGCACCGGGACGATCACCACCCCGCCGCCGATCCCGAACAGGCCCGCCAGCACGCCCGCGCCCAATCCCACCAGCAGCAGCACCCACCAGGGTACGTCTCTCGCGCCTTCATTCTCCCCTGTGGTGTTGGTGGGGAGGGACACGGTGTGCTGTGGCTCTACCGGGGCTGAATTGCCGACGGCTGACCGCTGACGGCTGACGGCTGACCGCTGATTGCTGACGGCTTTGATCCACCGGCGCGGCTCAATGAACCGCCACGCGATGTAGAGCAGGAAAAAGCCGTACAATCCCTTCAGCGTCTTGCCGGACGTGTTCAGCGCCAACTGCGCGCCCGCCGTCGCGCCGAAGATCAGCCCGCCCGCGATCAGCGCCGCCGGGACGATCTTCAGCTTGCCCGCGCGGTAGTAGGCGATCACGGCCAGGGAACTGACCGGCAGCAGCAGCGCCGCCAGCGACGTGCCCGCTGCCTGCTGCACGCTGAACCCCAACAGCAGGATCAGCGCCGGGACGATCACGATCCCTCCGCCGATGCCGAACATCCCCGACAGCACCCCCGCGCCCAACCCGACCAGCAAGATCATCGCCCATTGTCCCGGCATGATTTCTCCGTCAAATGTCCTGTGATGAACGAAAGGCCCGAATTCCCGCCCGCCAGCCGGGCGGTCCGGCCCAGTGTAACACAGTAGCGGCAGGGTTTGTAGCCGCCGGACGTTGCTCCCTTTGTGTTTACGGCGATGGTCTGATCGCACAGGATGAACGCAGACGTAATTCTTTTCAACGATTCTTATCCAAATTATTGCAAATCTTAAAGGAAGGTTCATTTTCCCTTAAAAAAGTCGGGTTATAATGAGGTTAGAGATGTCAGGTGCAGAACGACCAGCCTGTATTGTAAGAGATCTAGAGGAGGAGGAATACGCCGATGTCCGTTGCCATCTTTATCCCTGGTCCACTGACGATCTCCGATGTCAAGCAGTGTCGTCATTGGGCTGCCGCTTCGCAGCCCTATGCCACCGGTGATCAATTGCTGCACTATCTCTACGCAGGCTGGGAGATGGACGAGGTCGTGCGGTGCGAAACGCACTGGCTGGGCGCAGGCCGCCACATCGTGATCTATCACTTCACCCTGAGCCGCGATGGGCACCAGGTGACGATGCCCGTCATCGGCACGCCGTTCGTGGATCAGGTCGTGCGCGGGCCGGAATTTCCCCTGGAACTGGTTGAGTTTGAGTCCGGTGACACCCTCGAAACGCCTTCGCGCCAGCCGGTCGCCGTCCGCCGCCTTCGCTTCGGCACTGTAGACAGCACTCTTCCCACCGAATCAGCGCCGGGCAGCTGATTTGCTCAGGGGGTTCGCCCCCTGCCTGACGACCCCGCTTCTGCCGGAGAGGGTGTAATTCCCAGACGCAGCCGCAGCCGACCCGGCAGCAGCGGCGCCAGCCGCGCCCGTTCCGTTGTGTCGAACGGGTGGAGGACCAGCAGCGCCAGCAGGTAGGCGCTGCCCGCGCCCGCCAGCGCCAGCAGCCCGTTGACGTTCCACAGCGCCGCCAGGATGCCGAACATCGCCGCCGTCGCCGCGCCGGGTTTCCATAGCAGCGTGCCCAGGTTCACCGCGCTGCGGCGCTCCTCCTCCCTGACTCGCCCACGCAGCCCGCGCCACATCACTACCAGGAACAGCGCCAGCAGCACGGCTTCGCTCAAAATGTGGAGCAGCGCGGCGGCCCGGTAGCCGTACTGGGGCAGCAGCAGCAGGTTGGCGATCACGTTGAAGCCCACCCCGCCCACAAACGTCCAGGTTAACACGCGCTGCTGATCCAGCGCGATCAGGGTGTAGTTGGTCACGCTGTTGATCCAGCCGATGGGGATGCTCCAGATCATCAGTTGTAGTGCAATAGCGCCATCCGGCAGGTATTCCGGCCCGCCTAACACGCCGATCAGCGTCTCGGCGATGAAGGTCGTCACGGCCGCCAGCGGCAGCGCCACGATCACCAGCAGCTTGACCGACAGGCGGAAGCTGCGCACCAGTGCGGGCGGGTCTTCGTGCGCCTGGCGGCTGATCACCGGCAGCAGCGCCGCTGAGAGAAACGCCGGGATGACGTTGAGCGCGTCCAGCCACTTGTAGGCCGTGCTGTACCAGCCGACCATGATCGGGCCGTTGATGGCCTCCATCAGGATCACGTCGATCTTGAAGAAGGCCGTCGCCAGCAGATGGTTGACCATCAGCGGCCACGACTGGCCCACCATGCGGCGCAGGAGGGGAGGTTCGATGCGGCCTGCAACCTGGCCCTCACCCCCCGTCCCGCGCTCTCTCCGGGAGAGGAGGGGAGTGGCATTGGTTTGAAGCCCCTCGCCCTGAGGGAGAGGGGTTTGGGGTGAGGGCTGCTTGCTGCCCAGCCTGCGCGCCGCCTGCGCCAGTACGATCAGCGTGATCACGTTCGTCACGATGCTCGCCCCTGCCAGCCCCACCACGCCCCAGCCCAGGATCAACACGCCCAGGCTGATCACCGCGCGCGCCAGGGTGCTCACGGTGGCGATGGCGGCGGGCACCTCGGCCTGCTCAAAGGCGTAGAACAGCGCGCTCAGACCGGTGTTCAGCGTGCCGGGCAGCAGCCCGACGTAGAACAGCGCCATCGCCGCGATCCCGGCCATCTCCAGCGGCGGTTCCACGAACGTCTGCCGCACCAGCAGGAACGCGACCAGCAGCGGGATGCCCAACGCCACCAGCCCCAACCGCAGCGCGGACGTGTTCAGCAGGTAGCGCGCCGCCTGTGACCGGTCGCGCGCCACCTCGCGCGTCAGATAGGTGTTCAGGCCAAAGTTGGTCAGGATGTCGAACCACTGGAAGACGACGATGGCGTAGTAGTAAACGCCCGCGTCACCCGGCCCCAGAATGCGCAGCATCACGAAGGCCAGCGCGAAGTCGATGCCCTTGTTGAACAGGTTGGTGACGATGGGCGTGACGCTGTTCTTAGCCAGCCGCCGCATCGTGCCCGCCTCGCCCTCCTCCCGCCCGGTGACAAAGGTCCGCCACAGCCACACGCCCAGCCCGAACAGGATCGTCACGGCGGCAATGAAGCTCAGGAACGCGCCGACCTGAAAACTGGCCGGGCTGTAGACAAAACGCACGGTCCAGGAGGCCGGGAGTTCGACGCCGCTATCCGCATAGCGCGCCGCCAGGTCGCCCGGATCGAGCCGCACGCCCCGGAAGTTGCCGTTGACGAGTTCAACCGGCACTTCGCGTTCGGCGTCGTCAGCCGCGCCCTGCGGTCGGACGAACGCCCGCCAGCCGGGGAAATGGCTGTCCGCCAGCACCAGCCACACCGGGCCGTCTGGAGTCACGTCGATGAAGACTTCGCGGCTGCCGTAGTGCGTGATCGCCGCCGGGAGGGGGGCCGTCGGGACAAGGCATGTGTCGGCCCGGCACCCGTCGGATTGTGCCGGTGCATAGATGAGGAGCGCGCGGCGTGGATCGATCTGCTGCACCAGGTCTGCAAACGGCGTTTCATCGCCGTAGTACACCGCCGCCGATTCCGGCAACGTGTAGGCGCGCGGCAGGGCGTCGGTATTCGCGTAGATGCGCAGGCCGCGATCCTCGAAAGCCACTTCCCAGCCGGGCCGCGTGATTTCCTCCATCGTCGCCACATAGCGCACGTTGAGCGCATCCAGCAGCGGCGAATCGAGCGACTCCGGCGAATCGGTGGTCAGCGGCGCGACGCGGTTGTATTCCAACTGGAACTGCGGCGAGATCAGCGCCATATAGTCGGTGTACTGGCGGGGGATGATGCTGTCGTAGCCGCGCGCGTCTTCCAGCCCAAACAGCCAGGGGATATTGGCGTTCAGCGTGTTTGCGCCGGGCGCGTCGTAGCTCATCACGCGGAACGGCCCTTCTTGCGCGTAGCGTTCTTGCAGCCAGGCGATGGCCGGCGGGGTGAAGTCCAGCAGCTTCGGATCAACCGCCGGATTGAAGCCCCAAGATGCGGCCATCAGGTCCAGCGCGATCACACTCACGGCCAGGACTTCCCACACGGGCCGCCCGCCGAGGCGCTTTGGCAGGTAGATCGGGCAACGGCTCACACGCAGCACCGCGCCGGAAGCCATCAGGAACAATCCCAAAAAGAGCGCGTTGGGGAACTGGTAGCTGTAGAACGCCCGTGCATCCGGGAAGGCCGTCTCTGCCAGGGCCAGCGCGCGGAAGACCCGGTCCACTAGCGGTTCGATCTGCCCGAAAAAGACCCGGCTCAGCAGCAGCGCTGCCAGCAGCGCAACCCCGGCCCAAAAGAGCGCCCAGCCGAGTCGCCGCGCCCATGTGTCGGCAAAAACAGCCTTTGGAGAAACGTCTGGCAGGGGCGACGCATGTTGCGCCCCTGCGCCGTCATCGTCGGACCGGGCGTCATCCCGGCGCCGCGAGCGCGCCAGCGCATCCGCGCCGAAGCCTGCCAACGCCGCCACGCACAGCGTCAGCGGGAAGACCCAGCGAAAGGGCGAGTGAAGCTGGTTGATGCCCGGCAGCAGGGTATAGAGGACGGCATAGGTCGGCAGGCCGAAGATGAAGGTCAGGCAGATCGCGCCCAATGTGGCGAAGATCGCGTGGTAAGGAGCGCCCGGTGTAGAGATACCCTGTAGGGGCGACGCATGCGTCGCCCCTACGCTGCGCCGTCCAAACCATGCCGCAATGAGCGCATACGCCGCCAGCGCCATCGGCAGGATGCCCAGGTACGCCCCGCCTTCGACGTAATTCTTGATGCCCCAGAAGATCGTATCGATGGCCTGCCCTTGCGCGTTGACCGTCGCCGGGGTCCAGCCGCTGCCGAACAGGTCCCAATAGCCGTGATGCGCCGGATTGCCGTAGAAGTTCGGCATCAGAAAGGCCAGCACATGTCGCAGCGGATAGGCCCAGCCGAGAATCTGCTCCAGCGTGGCCGAACCGGAGCGGAAGTTGCGGCTGACCAGCTCGAACAGCGGGACGAACTGCGCCGCCCCCACGCCTACGCCGAGCACGACCAGCGCCGCCAGCCATGCCGCCCGTATCATCAGCCACCGCAGGGCAGATTCCCTTCTCCCTGTAGGGGAGGAGTCGGGAGTGAGGGCTGCCCGCCGTCTATCCCTTGTCGCTTGCCATCTGCCTCTTGCCTCTGCAAGCAGCCGCCACGCCGCGTAGAAGCCCATCACCAGCAGGTTGTAATAGGTGATCTCCACGTGTCCGGCGAAGATCATCACGCCCAGCCCGCCTGCGCCGAGCGCCACCCAGGGCAACGTCGCCGGGCGACCGCGCAAAGGCTGCGCCCGGATGGTCAGTTCGACCATCAGCAGCAGGAAGGGCAGCCACGCCGCCGCGCCGATGATCATCGGGAACACCACGCTGACGATGAAGAAGCCGCTGAACTGCCACGTCACCGCCGCGACCGTCGCCCCGATCCGCTTCTGCCCCAGCGCACGGGCGAAGGCATACATGAACACGCCCGCCAGCCACAACTGGACCACCGTATACCAGCCGTAAGCCTGCGCCAGCGGCAGCGCGTAGTAGAGCGCGCTCAGGGGATAGAGCGTGCTGCTCTGCCCTGCCGCCAGGAACGGTGCGCCGCCGAACAGGTACGGACTCCATAGCGGCACTTCGCCCTCGGCCAGCGTTTGCCGGATAAAGAGCTTCCAGACGTAGTTTTCCAGTACCAGGTCCGAAAGCAGGCTGTTGTGCGGCGTGTCCGGCGCGCCCGCTTCCGCGCGGTAGCCGGAAAACGGCGCGTACTGGTAGAGGTTGTCGGCAGGCAGTAGCGTTTGCCCGCCGAGCGTCACCGGGGCGAAGAACGCCAGCGGCAGCGCCAGCAGCAGCAGAGCGATCCACAGGTCGGGGAGGAATTTTCGCATGGAGGCGTTACTCTCTGGGGGATTCCAATGGTACGCGGATGCTCACGGGTGAAATCGGATTGAAAAATGGAGGCACAGGATCACAACCGCACGCCTGGGATTGAAATCCCAGGCTGTGCAAAGCAAAGTCCACTGAAGTGGACTGGAGAGTTTTGAGGATGAAGGCATTTGCAGTCCACCTGAGTGGACTTTTCATCCGTGGCCGGGGACTTGAGTCCCCGGCGGCAGCCATCATCACACGATACCCCCGGCACATTGGTACGCACCACGTTCAGCCGATCCCATCCGTGTCTTCGCTCGGCAGGCACAGCAGCCGCGCGATGTGCGCCAGGTGATCCAGCTCGTGCGCCGTGACGGACAGCAGCAGGTCCAGGATGCCCACTTCTCCGGCTTCGGGGTGGAACGCCCGCCGTCCCCAGTCGGACTCGGCGCGGGCGCGCAGCCAGTCCAGAAAAGCGCGGCGCGTTTGCAGGAACGATTGGAAAACCTCGTCAAGCTGCTGGTGGGCGTAGTCGCGCTCCGTCACCAGTGCCTCCTGGTCGTAGACCCGGAGCGTGGGGTGATCCTGTTCGACGATCTGCCGGGCGCGCTCGAAGTTGATCGCGCCGAAGTCGCGCAGGTGGCAGATCACATACAGCACGTTCCAGCCGCCCTCGTCGGTGGCGGCCAGGGCGCGCTCCTGCGTGACGCCTTGCAGCAGCGCGTCCATCACGACGGGCGTTTTGCTCAGCGAACGGATCAGGCGCTCCGGGGTAATCATCGTCATGGGGGCAGCCTCCACTAGGAAAAGAGATTGTTCGCCGCGCGGCGAACCGCACGACCTGGCCGTAAAATTGTAGCGGCGGAAGGTCCTCCGCCGCCACTTTTCGTCTTCTAACCGTCTCCTGGCGCCAGTCACACGGCGCGTGCGCCCGGCAGCGGCATCCGGTCGGCGGGCCTGAGGCCGTGATGTCGCCAGAGTACCTGCCAGACGCGGAACGCGGCCTCGATCTGAATCTTCAGGCTCATCTTGCTCGTCCCCCGGCGGCGCTCCGCGAAGTGGATCGGCACTTCGTAGATGCTATAGCCGAGCCGCTCGGTGACGTAGGTCATTTCCGCCTGAAAGATGTAGCCATTGGAGCGGATGCGCTGCATATCGATGCCTTGCAGCACGTGGCGGTTCCACACACGATAGCCGCCCGTCGCGTCGCGGGAGCGGGTGCGCAGGATCACGCGGATGTAGACGCTGTTGGCCCACCAGCTCAACAGCTTGCGAAAGATGCTCCACCTGGGGTCCAGCGTACCGCCTTTGGCGTAGCGCGAGCCGATCACCATGTCGTATTCCAGCGAACGCTGGACCATTTCCGGCAACTTTTCCGGCGGGTGAGAAAAATCACAGTCCATCTGGATGATCCGGTCTGCACCCAGTTCGATGGCCCGCTTGAAGCCGTCCCGATAAGCCCAACCGAGGCCCTCCTTCTTGGCGCGATGCAGCACGTGCACCCGCCCCGGATACTGCTCCGTCAGGGCGTCGGCGAGCTTGCCCGTCCCATCCGGTGAGTTGTCGTCCACGACCAGCACTTCCAGCCCTTCGATGGGCAGGGCCATCAGTTCGGCCAGCATGTCGGCCAGGTTTTCGGCCTCGTTGTATGTGGGCATCACGACCATCGGCTTCATGCACGTACATCTCCTTGCCGATCAACACAGCGCCCTGCCTGGGAAAACGCGGGCGAGGAAAGGCTTAATAGAGCCTTAAAATCAATATACCCGGCATTGACGGGATCAGCAAGGGGAAGCCGCCGCGCAACGTCATGCGTGCCTGGGATGGGTGCAACTTCGAGGCGCGCCCGGCATTTCAATGCCGGGCTACGGTCGCAAAGTCCGCTCAAGCGGACTGAAGACCGTCTGCCGGGTCAGACTGCCCTAGTCCACTTGAGTGGAGACTGGACATGCGTAGCCGGGGAATTCATTCCCCGGCGCGGGCTGCGGCGGCGTGAGGTTCGCCCCCAACGTGAGATACACCCCCTGGCGACGGAAATCCCAGGCTACCGGCGTAAAATCCACTGAAGTGGACCGAAAGACTCTGCGCGCAAGGCCCTGTACATCTCCCGGCGTTCACGCCGTCTTCACGGCCACGCGCTCGATGTCTAGCCACTGTTCCCCCGCCGCCAGCGTGCCGAAGCCGAAGCGCCCCTGCGGCGTGACCACCGCCCAGCGGTTGTCGATCCAGGCGATCAGCCCCAGCGGACCGGGTGGCACGCGATCCGTGTGCAGCACGGTTTGCCCATCGACGGCAAAGGTCGCGCTGCCGGGCAGCCACGTGATGCTGTACTCGTGGGACTCGGCCAGCAGATCGCCGGGAAGGGCGGCTTCTGCCACGCCGAGCGCCCGCTGCCCGACCGGCCACAGCGCCCGGTACAGCGCCGGGACGCGCATCAGCAGGAAGCCCGGCGGGGCCAGCGGCAGCAGCAGCCAGAACAGCGCCTTTGCCGCGTCGAAGGTGGCGGCTTTCCAGCCGTGACCGGGCTGGCCCAGGGCGAGGGGCATGTCGTTCGGCGGGCTGGCGCAGAAGAACCACAATGCCTGTGGCAGGCGCGGCAGTTCCCGGCGCGCCGGCGAGAAGGGATCGTTCCAGAAGCCGAAGCCCGCCGTCCCATGCAGCGACTCTGCCGGGCCGGAGGCGCGCGCCCGCACCATCAGGCGCAGCGGAGGCCGCCAGCGGAACTTTTGCCGCGCCGGGCCGGGCACGTAGTCTGTCACCTGGGCGTCGGCATAACGCCTGCCGTCCACGCCGGGCAGCCGCAGCCGCAGGCCGTCCTCGCCCGGCTGCACCACCCCCCCGCCGACCTCGTAGCGAATCCAGGCGCTAAAGTCTTGCGTTTTGTCTGAAACCAGTCGATACTCGGAAGTGAACGTACCCATGAGGTGTTTTCCACGTCATCCTGGCGGCAGGAACACGCCGTGCTGTGTCCTGCCGTGATCCGCCTCGTTTCTACTGTAGAGTCTTGAGGAAGGCAAACCGGCAAATGGAAACAGGCATTCTCTACCTGGTGGTTTTTGTGGCGCTCGTCGTGCTGGGCATCGTCTTCGCGGGCATCCGCATCGTGCAAGAATACGAGCGCGGCGTGATCTTCCGTCTGGGGCGCGTGCTGCGCGAGCCGCGCGGGCCGGGCTGGTTCGTGATCATCCCCGGCATCGACCGCATGACCCGTGTGGACCTGCGTATCGTGACGATGGACATCCCGCCGCAAGACTGCATCACCCGCGACAACGTGACCGTCCGCGTGAACGCCGTCGTCTACTTCCGCGTCATTGACCCGATCAAGTCCGTCGTCAACATCCGCAACTACGTGCAGGCTACCCTGCAAATCGCCCAGACCAGCCTGCGCAGTGTGGTGGGCCAGCGCGAACTGGACGAACTGCTGGCCCAGCGCGACGAGGTCAACCAGGACTTGCAGCGCATCATCGACGAGCAGACCGAACCCTGGGGCATCAAGGTGAGCATCGTCGAGGTCAAGGACGTAGAACTGCCGGAGACGATGAAGCGCGCTATGGCCCGCCAGGCCGAGGCCGAGCGCGAGAAGCGCGCCAAGATCATCCACGCCTCCGGCGAACTGGCCGCCGCCCAGGAATTGCAAGAGGCCGCCCGGACGCTGGCGCGCGAAGCCGGGGCTATGCAATTGCGCTATCTACAAACCCTGACCGAGATCAGCGTCGAGAAGAACTCGACCATCATCTTCCCCGTGCCGGTTGAACTGCTGGCCCCCCTGTTCAAAAACCTGACGGCTTCGACCGAGTCAGACTCGACGGGCGGCCTGCGCTGACCCGCTCTCTGTGTGTTTGAAAGTGGCGGCGGCTTCAAGCCGCCGCTATCGCCAGCGATGAATGGCCGATTCATGAAGAACCTGCCCCCGTTAGACCCCGCGCGTGAGGCGGGCAGCAATTCTTGGCCTTTTCGCTCCTGCATGTCCGTGTTTGATCCGCATGATCCGGGTATAGTTGAATTCTGCAACAGCGCGTAGACCCTGAATCCGTAAGTCCAGCGATCTTTTCCCAGGAGCAAATATTATGACGACCTGTGACCTGATAACGGTCGGCGAATCCATGCTGCGGCTATCGGCCCCGGCAGGCGAACTGCTGATCGATGCGCCTCACCTGGATGTGCACGTGGCCGGCGCGGAAAGCAATGTGGCGGTAGCCGTCGCGCAGATGGGCTATCGGTCGCGCTGGCTCTCGCGCCTGACCGACAACCCGGCAGGGCGGCGCATCGTCCGTGAACTGTCCGGGCATGGCGTGGATTGCTCCGGCGTGGTGTGGACCGACGCCGACCGCGTCGGGACGTACTACCTGGAGTTCGGCGTGCCACCGCGCCCGACTCGCGTGATCTACGACCGCGCCCACAGCGCCGCCAGCCGTATGGGGCCGCAGACGTTCGACCTGGCGCAGATCGCCGGGGCGCGCGTGTTGCACCTCACCGGCATCACGCCGGCCCTGTCGCAGAGTTGCTACGATCTGGTCAAAGACTTGCTGGACCGGGTCGATTGGGCCGGCATCAGGGTCGTGTTCGATGTGAACTATCGCGCTTTGCTGTGGTCGCCGGAAGAATGTGCGGCCCGCCTGTCGCCGCTGCTCAAGGGCGTGCATGTGCTGATTTGCGGCCAGCGGGACGCCGAAACCGTCTTCGGGCTGCGCGGTTCGGCAGAAGAAGTCGCACGCGCCCTGCGGGATCGCTTTGGCGCGGCGCAGGTGGTGGTGCCGCTGCCGGAAGGGGGCATGGTGGCCCTGGACGGCGACCTTGTGCGGACGGTCGAGGGCTACCCGGTCCAGGTGGTGGACCGTATCGGAGCAGGCGATGCGCTGGCTGCCGGGGTGATCTGCGGCCTGCTGGAAGGCGACTTCGCGCGCGGCCTGCGCTATGGTGTAGCCATGAGCGCCCTGCAACTCACCGCGCACGGGGATTTGTTCCGTTTCAGTCGCGCTGACGTGCTGCGCCTGGTGGAAGAGGGTGCGTCTACCCGCCTGTTGCGCTAGGAGACCAACCGGACCTGCGATAGCCTGTTGCGGCAGTGCGGTTGCGTAGACCGTGAAAACGACATACAATGTAACCGTCCAGTAATAATAACCGATGTCGGTTTGTTACAGGTGAGGAATGGTACTGTGGTCAAGTGTCCCAACTGCAAGCGTGAGAATCCCGATGGGGTAGATGTTTGCGTCTATTGCGGTCATCTGATCGATCCGACCGGGATTCGGAAGCAGCCGAAAACGCGCCAGTTGCAAGACTCCGACAACGACGAAAACCAGCCGCGTTGGGGATCGGCCCGCTTCGACCGCAATACGCGCCTGTTCCTGCGACTGGTGGAAGCCGGGCAGTTGATCGACGTGGACATGTTCAACTACCCACAGGGAGTCGTTATCGGGCGGCGCGACCCGGAAACGAATGAGCGCCCCGAAGTAGACCTGGCCCCTTATGACGCCAACGAGCAGGGCGTCTCGCGTCGCCATGCCCGGCTGCACGTGCAGGAAGACGCCCTGCGCATCACCGACCTGGGTAGCGCCAACTTCACCTTTCTCAACGGTCTGAAACTCACACCACACCAATCCCGCATCCTGCGCGACGGGGACGAACTGCGCCTGGGCCGCTTCAAGATTCAGGTGACGTTTGCCAGCGTCCACTCCGACGACCGTTGAACGGCCTGCTTGCTTGGTGGTTGGGCGGCGTTCCGGGACATTCGCGCAAACACCCGCAAACTTTCTGACGGCGTATCCCTGCCGGCGCGCTGCTCAGCCGTACCGCCCGTACAACTCGGCGGCCTCCGTCATCGCATTGATGTTCTCCAGCGGGGTGCCGGGGGGGATGTTGCTGCCATCCTGCAAGATGAAGCCGCGATAGGGCGCCAGCTTTTCGATCACGCGGCGACAGGCGTCGCGTACCTGTTCCGGCGTGCCACTGTGGATCAGCATCGGGTCCACGTTGCCGATTAACACCACGCGCCCGCCCATCACCGCCGCCACGCGGTCCAGGTCTACCTGGTAGCCGAAGCCCTGGAACTCGTGGATTTGCAGGTCATCCCTGAAGATCTCCAGCAGATGGTCGGTCTTGCCGCACATGTGCAAGCTCAGCCGCCCGTCGAAGTTAAAACGCAGGCGTTTTTCTTCCGGCAACACAAAGTCCCGGAACGTTTGCGCTGAGAGCGACACCGCCAGGTCGTCGGTCCAGGCGAAGTCGCGTGGACGGGGCAGTTGTTCCTCCTCCCAGCAGAAATCCAGGTAGGCGATCAGTTTGTCGGTGACGATGCGCAACAGTTCGCGCACGAAGTCGGGGCGCTCATAGATGCCGGCAAACAGCTCGGTCTGGCCCATCAGATCGCCGGCCACGCCGAACGGCCCGTCGGAGGTGTGGGTGAGGCTGGGGTTCGCGCCGGGGTAGAACACCGGCCCGCCCAAAAAGCGCACCGGGTACTTTTCCGCGACCTGCATCATCGCCCGGCGATAGGCCACCTGGCGCGCGTTCAGTTCGCCGTTTACGAAGTCCATCGCTTCCAGGCGGCGCAGGTCGGCGTCGGTCTTCACCCAGCCCGGCCCCACCCAGGGGATGTCGTCGTCGGGGAAGAACACCGGCACGCCCAGGCTGCCTGCCTCAAAGGTATTCTGGAAGTCGGTCCACGCCCCGACCCACGCCCCGGTGATGCTATACTGGTCGGTGCGCACGTGCTCGAACAGCCACTTCTGCGCCAGAATCTGCGTGCGCAGCATGGTTTCCGGGTCGGCGTAATAGTCCTTGAAGCGCACACCCACCGCCGGCACGAGCAGCCGATGGGCGATGGCCGGGATGACCGGCACGCGGTCCGGCGTCTCGAAGCGTTTGGCGGCCTCCACGCGCGCGCGCCGCGCCTCGATCTCCTCAACAGACACGCCGATCTCGATCACGTCAGGCAT
>Ga0209018_1000308_pt1 | contig 46842 bp, 38 predicted proteins | sample YNPBryBLVA2012_FD_185814 | JGI IMG/M metagenome (GOLD analysis project Ga0209018, IMG submission 185814) | Anoxygenic and chlorotrophic microbial mat microbial communities from Yellowstone National Park, USA - YNP Bryant BLVA 2012 (SPAdes)... ...
CACCCACAGGCGGAGGACGTCGGCGCCGAAATCATTCACCCAGAGCGTGGCGGATTTCGAGCCGCGACTCTTGGCCTCCTTCTCGCCGGCATCGTTCACTACGAAGCCGTGCGTGAGCACGGTCTGGAAGGGCGCCGCGCCATTGCCGGCCAGTGAAAGCAGCAGCGAGGACTGGAACCACCCCCGGTACTGGTCGTGCCCCTCCAGGTAGAGGTCCGCCGGCCACCCCAGGCCCGGGAAGCGCCCGTGGTCCAGCACCGCGAAGTGGGAAGCCCCGGAGTCGAACCACACGTCGAGGATGTCCGCCTCCTTGCGGAACTCCCGCCCCCCGCACCCCGGGCAGGCGAGCCCCTCCGGAGCGAAGGCACGCACCGGGTGGGCGTACCAAGCATCGGCCCCCTCCCGGACGAACGCCTCTTCCACCTTGGCGAAAAACGCCCGGGCCGCTTCGGGGTCGGCGCCGTGCGGCCAGATGCGCCCGCAGGAGTTGCACACCAGCACGTTGATGGGGGATCCCCAGCGGCGCTGGCGGGAAACGCACCACTCGAAGCGGTTGGCCACCATCCCCGCGATGCGCTCCTCCCCCCACCGGGGCACCCAGGTCACCTGGCCGATGGCCGCCAGCGCCTCCTGCCGCAGGTTGAGCCGCGCATGGGGGGTCGCGTCCGGGGTGAGCGCGATGAAGTACTGCTCGGTGGCCCGGAAGATCACGGGCTTGCGGCACCGCCAGCAGTGGGGGTAATCGTGGCTCCCCTCCCCCGAGGCGAGCAGCGCCCGAGAGCTTCGCAACAGCTCGGTGATGCGCGGGTTGGCCTCGAACACGTGGGTTCCCGCAAGCTCTGCCACCTCGGCGGTGTAGCGCCCCCCCTCGTCCACCGGAGAGAGCACCGGCAGCCCCCAGACCTTGCCGGTGCGGAAGTCCTCCTCCCCGTGCCCCGGAGCGATGTGCACCAGCCCGGTCCCGGTGTCCAGGGTGACGTAGTCCGCCGCCACCACCCGGAACACCGAAGCACCCTCGGGGAGCTTCACCCGCACCCCCTCGGGGAGCGGATGGCGGTAGGAAAGCCCCACCAGCGCCTCCCCGGACAGCTCCCCCACCAGCTCTCCGGAAAGGCCCAGCGTTTGCGCCAAGCTCGCTTGCAGCGCTTGCGCCACCACCAGGTCCCCCTTGGCGGTACGCCAGAGCACGTACTTGGCTTCCGGGTGCACGGCGATGGCCAAGTTGGAGGGGATGGTCCAGGGGGTGGTGGTCCAAATCGCGAAAAACACCTCCCCTTGGCCGCTGGTCCCGAAGCGACGGCGCACCTCCTGGGGGTCGGTGGCGGGGAACGCCACGGTGATTTCCGGATCGCGCCTTTCCTGGTACTCCAGCTCGGCTTCCGCTAGCGCCGTGCGGCAGTGCCAGCACCAGCGGATCGCCTTGCGCTCCCGGTACAAAAGCCCCGCCTCCACCACCTTGCCCAACGCTTTGGCGATGTCCGCCTCGTAGCGGGGCGCCATGGTGAGGTAGGGGTGCTCCCAATCCCCCAGGCACCCCAGGCGCCGGAACTCCTCCTTCTGCACCGCCACGAACCTCTCGGCGTAGCTGCGGCAGGCAGCGCGGATGGCCAAATCGTCCATCCCCGCCTTCCGGGCCCCCAGCTCTCGGTCCACCTTGTGCTCGATGGGCAAGCCGTGGCAGTCCCAGCCGGGGACGAAGGGAGCATCGAACCCCATCATGGTGCGGGAGCGCACCACCAGGTCCTTGAGGATCTTGTTGAGGGCGGTCCCCATGTGGATGTGGTCGTTGGCGTAGGGCGGCCCGTCGTGGAGCAAGAAGCGCGGCCGCCCCGCTCGGGCAGCGCGGATCTTCTCGTAGAGCCGCTGCTGCTCCCAGCGGGCGAGCCGCTCCGGCTCCCGCTTGGCAGCCTTCGCTTTCATGGGAAACGCGGTGTTGGGCAAGTTCAGCGTGTCCTTGTACATGCCACCCCTCGCGCTGCTTTGTCGCAGCAACGAAAAACCCTATCGGTTTCGCTTCCCGGCGTCAAGGCGAGCTGCAAACTTGCCCGGCACCGCGAGCCACTCGCCGCCTCCCCCGCAAAGCCCACCGGGACCGTGGGGGAGCTGGTTACTTCGCGGCGGGGGTGGGTGTAGGCTGGGGCTTGCCCACCAGCTCCACCCCGGCCAGGACCTCTTCCACCTTCGCCTTGTCCACCGCGAGCGCCTTGGGCCGCCCCTTCACCACCGCCAAAAGCTGCCCACCCTCCGCCCCAGGGTAAAAGCTCGCCTGCGCCTCCAGCCCCTCCTGCCCCGCCAGGGTCACGCTGCCCAGCGGCTGGCCCTGGGGCTGGGGCAGATCGAACGCCAGCACCTTGAGGTCCGCCAAGGTGGAAAGCCGGGAGAAGATGGGCCCCGAGTCAGCCTCCTCCCCCTTCTCGTTGCGCCACACCCCCTCCTTGCGCTCCACGGTGACCTTCTTCTCCCCCCGCTGCAGCGCCAGCTTGTCCACCTGCCAGGTGGAAAACTGCAAAAGCTTGGCGGAGCGGAACGTGGCGGGGTCCTTCAGCAGGTGGCTCGTGGCCGAAGCTTCCACCCAGAACACCCGCTCCCCCCGCTGGCAAGCCACCTGCCGCCCCCCGCCCGCCTCCCGCTCCTGGCCGAAGGCCAGGGTCAAGGGGGCGCCTTCCTTGCGCACCAGCGTCACGCTCACCCGGGGGGAGGCGAGCCCCAGCGCCGCCAGGTCCACGGTCCCGTCCAGGAACTCCTTGATGCGTGCCCCAGCAAGGTCGGAAAGGATCCCCTCAACCTCCTCCCGCTCCGCGAGATCCGCCACGGGCTCGGTGAGCTGCCACAGCCCCCCCGCCCGCGCTGCCGCTAGGCGCCCCTGGGGGGAGACCACGGTGAGCGCGTTCACGTCGCTGCCGAAGAACGGCAAGAGGTCCGTGGAGCGCCAACCGGCGAGATCCTTGTCCAGGTCCGAGAGGATCCACTTGCTCACCAGGTACACGTGCTTGCCGTCGGTGATGGCCGCGGCGGTGTTCCCCAAGGGCAGCTCCTCGCCGAAGCGCACCGTGTACTCCTTGCCCCCCTCCTCCCGCACCGCCACCCAGCGGGCGGGGTTGGCAAGCCCGTAATCCGCGAGCTTCACCTCCGCCGCCGGCAGCGTGCGCTCCGCCTTCAGGGAAGCGATTTGCGACACGAGCGAGGACACCGCCCCGGCGTTGGCCTCGTCCTTGACGGGCTTGGCGAGCTTCCACCCGCCCCCCTCCTTCACCAGCTCGAACTCCCCGTGGCTGTTGTGCACCACCACCTTGGCCACCTTGTCCGTGGCCAGGTCCGGGAAAAGCTTGCCCTCCCGCTCCCGGAGCTCCTCCGTAGTGGGCGCCTTGCGCTCGTAAAACCAGATGAAGGCGAAAAGCCCACCCACCAAAAGGGCCAGCAGCAGCAAGCGGAAAGGACGCATGCCTCACCTCCTAGCGGCGGCGCCGCCACCACACCACCACCCCCAGGGCGATCCCCACCGCGGGCAAGCCCACCAGGGAAACCAGCATGATGGCCCGCAGCTGGCTCGCGGAAAGCACCAGGTTCACCTGCTCCGGCTGGCGAGGGGCGATCCCCAGGCTCTCCTCCCGCTTGCCCAGCCAGTTCACCAGGTTCATGGCCAGGTTGGCGTTGCCCGCGCTGGCGATCTGCCCGTTGGTGGCAAAGTCCGCATCCCCCACCACCACCAGCCGCCAGCTCCCCTTCTCCGGCTTCTCCGGCTCGCAGGCCACCGCCAGCGATACCGGACCGGGGGTGTCCTTGGGGTCCTTGTTCACGGTGCGCCGGGAGATGATCCCGGCAATGTCGGTCTCCCCCCAACCCGCAGCAGAGGTGGCGAAGAGCGTGGAGCACTTCACCCCTTCCTGGGTGCCCGGGCTTACCGAGCGCGCCACCGGCAGCAGCACCGCCAACCCCCGCAGCGGGTCCACCGCGGGGTGCGCCCGGAACTCGTTAACGAAAACCGCGGAAAGATCAAAAAACGGCAGCCGGCGCTCGGGGTCCACCACCAGGTCGTTCCCCAGCACCACCCCCCGCTTGCCCAGAAGCTCCCCCAGCCCCGACTCCTGCTGCCCGGGGCCCAGCACCGGGTCCAGCAACGCTAAAACCCTGCCCCCCTTGTCCAAGAACGCCTCGATGGCTTGCTTTTCCACCGGCGCGAAAGGCGCCGTGGGACCCGCCACCACCAGCAGGTCGCAGTCTTCGGGGACCGCGCCGGAAAGCAGCGTGGCGTTGGCCACGTCCCAGTTGTCCCGTTTGAAAAGCTCCTTGAGCTGCGAAAGCCCGTCATCGCCGAACCCGTCCAGGTCCCGCTCCCCGTGGCCAGTGGTGAAGTACGCCTTGGGCACCTTGGGGTTGGTGACCTGAAGGATGGCCGAGGTGAACTGCTCCTCCCCCTTGAACGCCTTGATCCGCGGCGCTTGGCCGAACTGGAACCCCTCGTAGTCGTACTCCGCCAGTTGATCCGAGGTCACGTGCTTTTTGCGCGCCCCTTGAGAAAACACCACGGTGTTGGCCACCGAAACCCCGAACTCCTGGGCGAGCTGCCGGGTGCGCAGCGGGTCCCGCTCGGGGTCTATGAACTCCACGGTGAGCTTGGGGCAAGCTGCTTGGTAGCGGCCCAAAAGCTCCTTCACCTGCTCGAAAAGCGGCGTGGTGCCGGTCATGAACACCACCACCCGCACCGGCTCCTTCACCGCCGCGAGCACGTTGCGGGTTTTCTCGGAAAGCGAGTAGACATGGGATTTGGTCCAATCCCACCGGGCGTAGTGCCTGGCCGCAAGCCAGTTCACCATGCCCGCAAGCAACAGGGAAAGCACCACACCGAAAGCCAGGGTGGAGGCGAAGAAAACCCTTTCCTTGCGCACGGCTACCTCCCCTTCACCGCTTCCAGAGCCTTCACCGCGAAGAACAGGAACAGCCCCGCCACCGAAACCGGGTAAACCAGGCGTCGGGTGTCCACTAGCCCCTTGGCGAAGTCGTCCATGTGGTCCCAGAGGTTCATGTAGGAGAGCGCGTTTTTCAGCGCCGGGTTAATGACAAGGTTTTCCACCAACCCCACGGAAAAAATCACCACCAGCGCCGCGAAGGCGAAAATCGCAGCCACGATTTGGTTTCTCGCCAAGCTGGAGGTGAACACCCCCACGCTGGCGAACAAAAGCCCCAACAGCGCGATACCCAGGTAGCCCGCGGCCACGGGCCCGGGGTCTATGGTGGCGTAGCTCGCGAGGATCGCCACGTACGCCAGGGTGGGCAACCAGAGGAAAAGGTAGAAGAGCCACGCTGCCAGGAACTTCCCCAGCACCACCTGCCCTTCGGTCACCGGGGCCGTGAGCAAGAGCTCCAAGGTGCCGGTGCGCCGTTCCTCCGCCAAAAGGCGCATGGTGATCACCGGCACCACGAACAGCAGCAAGAGCCAAAAGTACATGGTTCCACCGAAGAGCAGGCGCAGCGGCGCCATGGCCCTGGTGCGCGGGTCGTTGAGGTAAGCCACGATGAGCCAAAACACGAACCCGTTCACGAACAAAAACGCCGTGAGCACCACGTAAGCCAGCGGCGAGGAGAAGTACGCCACGAGTTCCCGCTTGACGATGGCCCAAAGCTTACGCATGCTGCACCTCCTCCGCTTCCAACGTTGCCTCTTCCCGGGTGGTGAGCCGCAGGAACACGTCCTCCAGGCTGGGGACCGACTGGGAGAGCTCGGTGAGAACCCAGTTGCGCTCCACCGCCAGGCGGAACACCTCCCGCCGCACCGCCTTGCCATCCCGCACCGCCAGCTGCCAACGGCCCTGGCCGAGGCTTTCCACCTTTTCCACCCCGGCGATGCGAGAGAAAAGCTCCTCCGCGGCCGCATCGGCCCCCTCCAGCTCCACGGTCACCGCGGAAAGCTCGGAAAAGCCGGTGCGCAGCGCATCGGGGGTGCCATCCGCCACGATGCGCCCATCGTCAATGATCAGCACCCGCTGGCAAACCTGCTCCACCTCCGGGAGGATGTGGGTGGAGAGGATCACCGTGTGGTCCCGCCCCAGCTCCACGATGAGCTCGCGGATCTTCACGATTTGCCGCGGGTCCAACCCCACCGTGGGCTCGTCGAGGATCAGCACCGGCGGCTTGTGAATGAGCGCCGCGGCCAGCCCCACCCGCTGGCGGTACCCCTTGGATAGCGTGCCGATGAGCTGGCGCCGCACGTCGGTGAGCATGCAGCGCTCCAGCACATAAGAAAGGCGCTCGGGCACGTCCTTGCGGCTCACCCCCTCGATGGCCGCTCGAAAGCGCAGGAACTCCTCCACCCGCATTTCCGGGTAAAGCGCCACGTTTTCCGGCAAGTAGCCGATTCGCTCCCGCACCGCCAGGGGGTCCTCCGCCAGGTCCACACCGGCCACCTTCACGGTCCCCGAGGTAGGCGGCAGGTAAGCGCAGATCATGCGCATGGTGGTGGTCTTCCCGGCGCCGTTGGGCCCCAGGAACCCCAGCACCTCCCCCTCGGGGACGAAGAAGCTCACGGACTTCACCACCTCGCGATCGAAGTAGCGCTTGGTGAGTTGCTGTACCTCAATCACGGCTCCCTCCGTCCTCCCCGGCCTTGCCCCGGGGCAGCGGCCCGATTCGGGCAGCAAGCGGCATGCCAGTTTACACAACGCTGCAAGCCCCCGGCGCCGCGCCAACATGACGTGGGCACCGCCACCGGGGGTACAATCGAGCCATGCGAGCCGCCCTCGGGTTGGTGTTGGCCGTCACGCTGGCCGGGGCCGTGGCCCAGGCCCAGGACGCTAGCCGGCTGGCCTTGGCCCGCAGCCAGGTCCTGGCGGGGCAAAAGCTCACCCAGAAGGGGGAGCTGGTCAAGGCCGAAGAGGCGTTCCGCAAGGCGGCCCAGCTCGCCCCGGAGCTGCCCCCCGCCTACCTGGGCCTCGCCCGGGTGCTTTGCTTGCAAGGCCGCTTCGCCGAGGCGATCCCGGTGCTGGAGCAGGCCCAGCAGCGCTACGCCCGGTGGCAACAGGAAGCGGGCCTGGCGGAGCTGGAAACCCGCCAAGAAGCGGCGGACCGGGCGCGGCAGTTCGCCGACCTCATGCGCCTGCAGCAGGGCAAGACCCCGGCCACCGGCGCGGGAGCGCGTCCCACGGGGCTTTCCCCCATGACCAACCTGGCCCGCTCCCGCATGGCCACCGAGGAGTTCCTCGCCCGCCAGCGCTGGCAGGTGGAAACCCTGGCCGGCATCCCCGCGGAGGTGTTCTACCTGGCTGGGCTCGCCCGCCTGCGCACCGGGGACCGCACCGGGGGCATCCGCGACTTGCTGCTGTGCGTGGCGCTAGACGCGAAAAACGCCGCGGCCTACTACAACTTGGCGGTGGCGTACCTGGCCGCCGGGGACCCGTGGGCGGCGAAGGAAAACCTCGAGCAAGCCCAGGCGCTGGGGGTGAAGCCCCACCCCCAGTTCCTCCAGGACCTGGAAAAGGCGCTGGCCCAGGCGCCGGCTCCCCCCCGGGAATGAAAGGCAAGCAAGCCTCGTTGCAAGCCTCGAGAGGAGAACGTCCATGAAACGCGCGGTCATGGCTTTTCTCGCGCTTTTCGCCGCGGTGGCCGGAGCGCAGGAAAACAGCTCCTCCTGGGGGTTCGTGAACAACCTGCCCCCGGGAAGGCCCGCCATCTTCGGCTACGTCACCACCGTGGACGGCAAGCCCATCGCCAACGCGGTGGTGGAGGTGTACCTCAACAGCGAGTTCCGCACCGACTACGCGGTCACCGACCCCCAAGGGTTCTACGCCTTGGCCCTGCCGCAGCGCAGCGAGGTGTGGGAGATCCGCGTGAAGGCCGAGGGGTTCCTCCCCTGGAGCACCCGCACCGGGATCCTGGCCCAGGAAAGGCTGGATATCGTGTTGCGCCAGGACCCCCGACCCCCGGAGGCCCGGGCCTCCGAAACCGCTGCTCGCCGCAAGGCGCGCAAGCTCATGCAGCAGGGGCTCGAGCGGGCCAGGCAAGGGGACCAGGAGCAAGCGTTGGCGCTTTTGCGCAAGGCTTTGGCGGAAGACCCCAGCTACGCCGCGGCGGCCAACAACCTGGGGGTGCAGCTGCGGCTGGCCGGCGACCTGGAGGCCGCGGAAGCCGCGTTCCGTCAAGCGCTGCTCGCCGACACCTTCGACTTTTACGCCCGCTTCAACCTCGCCGCGCTGCTCTACGACACCGGCCGCTACCACGAGGCTGCCCCCATGGCGGAGCAAGCGATCCTCGCCGACCCCACTTCCGCCCCCGCCGAGGTGCTTGCCGGGCGGAGCTTCCTGGCCCTGGGGGTGCCCTCCAAGGCGCTGGAGCACTTCCAGCGGGCGCAGCACCTGGCCCCCGAGAAGCTGGACCTGGCCTTGGAGATTTCCGACTGCTTGGCGCTTTCCGGGCGCTGGGCCGAGGCACTGGCCGCCAAGCAAGCGTGGCTCGCCAAGCACCCCCAGGACCCCAAGGCAGCCCACGTGCAAAGCTCCATCGCCCGCCTCCAAGCCCGCGTGGCTGGCTCCACCACGCCGTAGGAGCGCCAACCAGGGGGCGCTGGCAGCTTCGCCAATCGGCGAGGGGCCTTCTCAGCGGGCCATGAGAAGCAAGAGGATGGCCTTTTGCACGTGCAGGCGGTTTTCCGCCTCGTCGAAGATCACCGACCAGCGACCATCCGCCACCGCCTCGTGGACCTCCTCCCCCCGGTGGCAGGGCAGGCAGTGCATGAAAACCGCCTGGGGATCCGCCAGCTCCATGAGCTCCGGGGTGACCTGGTAACCGGCAAAGTCCCGCTTGCGCCGCTCCGCCTCCGCTTCCTGCCCCATGGAGGCCCACACGTCGGTGTACACCACGTGGGCCCCGGCCACTGCCTCCTCGGGGCGGTCGAAAAGCTCCACGGTAGTGCCAGCGGCAGCGGCGTCGGCTTGGGCCATGGCGACGATTTCCGGCTTGGGGCGGTAGCCGGGAGGGGTGGCCACCCGCACGTGCATCCCTACCTTCGGCCCGCCGAACATCAGCGAGTGGCACATGTTGTTGCCGTCCCCCACGTAGGCCAGGGTGAGCCCCTTGGTGTTGCCGAACTTCTCCCGCACCGTGAAGTAATCCGCCAGGGCCTGGCAGGGGTGCAGCAGGTCGGTGAGGCCGTTGATCACCGGCACCGTGGCGTGGCGAGCCAGCTCCGTGACGGTTTCGTGGGCGAAGGTGCGGGCCATGATGCCGTCCACGTAGCGGGAAAGCACCTTGGCGGTATCGTGGATCGTCTCCCCCCGGCCGATCTGCATGTCCCGGCTGGAGAGGAACAGCGCGAGCCCCCCCAGCTGGTACATGCCTACCTCGAAGGAAACCCGGGTGCGGGTGGAGGCTTTCTCGAAGATCATGGCCAACGTCTTGCCGGCGAGCGCGGTGCGGTAACGCTCCGGCCTGGCCTTGACGTTTTCCGCCAGCTGAAAGAGCGCCTCCACCTCTTCGGCGGTGAGGTCGTGGACCGAGATGAGGTCCTTGTGGCGCAGCCACGGGTTGCGAAACATCATTGCTCCCTCCCATCGGGCACGATGAACGTCCCGGCCTTGCGGGCCAGGGCGTCCTTCAAGTGCTCGGCATCGGTGATCAGCACTTCCTTGCCGGTGGCCTCCACGAACTGCAGGGCAGCGCGGATCTTCGGGCCCATGGACCCCGGCGGGAACTGGTGCGCTTCCAGCATCTCCTTCGCCTTGCTCACCGGAAGCTGCGACAGCCACCGCTGGTTCGGGCGGCCGTAGTTCTCCGCCACCTGGGGGACCTGGGTGAGGATGATGAAGAGGTCCGCGGCGAGCTCCCGGGCGAGGATCGAAGCGGAGTAGTCCTTGTCAATCACCGCTTCCACGCCCCGAAAGTAGCCCCCCACGTCCTGGTAGACGGGGATTCCGCCGCCACCGCAGGCGATGACCACGGCACCTGCCTCCACGAGCTTTTTCACCACGTCCACGTCGAGGATGCGCTGGGGCACCGGGGAAGGCACCACCTTGCGCCACCCCCGACCGGCGTCCTCCACCATGATCCACCCCTGTTCCTGCATCAGCTGGTTGGCCCGGTACGCGGTGAAGTACGGCCCCACGGGCTTGGAGGGGTTCTCGAAGGCAGGGTCGTCCTTGGAAACCACCACCTCGGTGAGCACGGTGACCACGGGCTTTTCGATCTGCTCCTCCAAAAGCCGGTTGCGCAGCTGGTTTTGCAGCATGTAGCCGATGGAACCCTCGGTTTGCGCCACGCACACGTCCAGGGTTTGTGGGGGGATCTTGGTGATGGCTTCCTCCACCTGGATCATGATGTTGCCCACCTGGGGCCCGTTACCGTGGACGATGGCCAGCTCGTACCCCCGGTGGATGATCTCCGCCAGCCACCGGGTGGCCTTCCAGGCCAGCGTGAACTGCTCCTCCTGGGTGCCGTGGTCCTGGGGGCGCAACAACGCGTTGCCCCCGAACGCGATCACCGCCACCGGTTTCCTTGCCTGACCCCCCATGGTGCCTCCCGCCCAGGACATTGTGCCCAGCATTCACAAGCTGGTCAAGGAGGCGGCCGTGGCACAATAAGCTTTGTGGACGAGTTCGTGCATCCGCTGGCAAGCCGCTACGCTTCCCCCGCCATGCGGCAGCTGTTTTCGCCGCAACGGCGCATCGCCCTGTGGCGCAAGCTTTGGTTGGAGCTGGCCAAGGCGCAACGGGAGCTGGGGGTACCGATCCCGGAGGAAGCGCTCCAGCAGCTTGCGGCGCACCTCACCCCCACCGACGCGGAGCTAGCCCGGGCCGCCGTCTTGGAGAGGGAAACTCGGCACGACGTGATGGCGCACATTCGCGCCCTGGCGGAGGTAGCCCCCGCAGCGGGCCCCTGGCTGCACCTGGGGGCCACCTCCTGCTACGTGACCGACAACGCCGATCTCGTGATCTTGCGGGAAGCCGCGGAGCTGCTCTTGGCCCGGGGGGCGGCGGTGGTGGAGCGGCTCGCCGCGTTCGCCGCTAAGCATCGGGAGCTGGTTTGCCTGGGGCATACCCACTTCCAGCCCGCCCAGCCCACCACCGTGGGCAAGCGGGCATGTATTTGGCTTTACGAGCTGCTTTCGGACCTCGCCCGGCTGGAGGAGGAAAAGGACCGGCTGCTGCTCCGGGGGGCCAAGGGCACCACCGGCACCCAAGCCTCGTTCCTCGAGCTTTTGGGGAGCCACGAGAAGGTGGAGGCCTTGGACCGGCGGATCGCCCAGGCCTTCGGTTTTCCCGGCACCTACCCGGTCACCGGCCAGACCGCCCCGCGGAAAGTGGAGTTCTACCTGCTGGCGCCGCTCTCCGGGCTGGGGCAATCGGCTTACCGCTTCGCCACCGACGTGCGCTTGCTCTCCCGCCTGGGGGAGCTGGAGGAACCCCACGAGGCTACCCAGGTGGGTTCCTCGGCCATGCCGTACAAGCGCAACCCCATGCGCTGCGAGCGCATGTGCGCCCTGGCCCGGTACCTCATCGAGGTTCTGGGGAACGCCGCGTGGACCGCTGCCTCCCAGTGGCTGGAGCGCACCCTGGACGACTCCGCCAACCGCCGCATCGTGCTGGCCGAGGCTTTCCTCGCTGCCGACGCCATCTTGCTGCTGTGGGCCAACGTGGCCGAGGGGCTTGAGGTTTTTCCCGCGGTGATCGCCAAGCACCTGGCCGAGGCGCTGCCGTTTCTTGCCAGCGAGGCGATCCTCATGCAGGCCACGGCCAAAGGGGGCGATCGGCAGCAGCTCCACGAGAAGCTGCGCGTTTACTCCCAGCAAGCCATCGCCGCCATCAAGCTGGAAGGCCGGGATAACCCGCTCCTGGACCTGGTGGCTGCCGACCCCGCCTTCGGCTTCAGCCGGGCCGAGCTTGCGGCGCTGCTCTCCCCCCGGCGCTTCGCCGGCCGCGCCCCCGAGCAGGTGGCGGCGTTCCTCCAGGGGCACGTAGAGCCTTGGCTTGCCCGCCACCGGAAAGCCAGCGACGACGCGAGGATCGAGGTTTGAGCCGCACCTTGATGTTTTGCGCTGCGGTGGCGCTTGCCGGGTGTGCCAGCACCCCGCCCCCCGCCCCGCCCCCTTCCCGCTACGTGGAGCAAGGGCTCGCCTCCTGGTACGGCGAGCCTTACCACGGGAGGGTGGCCGCCTCGGGGGAGGTTTACGATATGCACGCGATGACCGCGGCCCACCGCACCCTTCCCTTCGGCACCGCTGTTTCGGTGACCAACTTGGAAAACGGCCGCAGCGTGGAGGTGGTGATCAACGACCGGGGGCCCTTCGTCCCGGGCCGCATCCTCGACCTCTCCCGGGCCGCCGCCGCACAGCTGGACATGCTGCAGCGGGGGGTGGCGCCGGTGCGGCTGGTGGTGCTGCGTTGGGGGGACGGGATGGTGCGGGCCCGTTGCTGGGAGGTGCAGGTGGGGGCGTTCGCCCAGCAGCAAAACGTGGCCCGGGCCGCGGCTAAGCTCGCGAGCCGAGGTTTTGCCTGGCGCACCGCGCCGGCGGGGGGTGGCCTCACCCGGGTGCGGGTCACCGGGCTCGCGGGCTTCGCCCGAGCCCAGGAGGTAGCGGCTAGCTTGCAAGCGGATTTCCCCGGGGCAGTGCCGGTACCCTGCCCGGAAAGCGCGGGAGGCAGGCCGTGAGGTGGGGTTGGGGGTTGCTCTTGCTGGCCGCTGCCGCCTGGGCCCAGCCCGAGGCGCTGGTGGTGGAGCGGCTGCCCTTTACCCTGGCCGGCAGCTGGTGGTTCCGGCCGGGTCACGACCCCGCTTGGTCCTCGCCGTTTCGGGAAAAAACCCACTGGCAGAGCGTGCAAGTGCCAGGTCCGTGGGAAAAGCGGGGGTTTGCTGGCTACGACGGGCACGCCTGGTACCGCATTACGTTCCGGCTTCCCAGCGAGCTGGCCAGCGAAACCCTGGGGGTGGATTTGGGGAGCATCGGCGATGTGGACGAGGTGTTCCTCAACGGCCAGCGCATCGGCAGTACCGGGAGCTTCCCCCCGGCGTACGCCCCCGGTACCCTGGAGCGCCGGGTCTACCGCTTGCCCCGCAGCGCGCTGCGCTTCGGGGAGTTCAACGAGCTGGCGATCCACGTGTACAACGAGGGCCGCTTCGGGGGCTTGCTGGGCCCCGCCCCGCGGCTCGACCGCTACGAGCGACTGCTGCGGCAACAGCAGGGGCGGGATCTGCTGCTCTGGGTGAGTTCCACGGTGCTTTTCGTGCTGGGCTTTTTCCACGTTTTCCTGCGGCTTACCTCCGGCGGGGGACGGGAGCAATGGCCTTGGGTGGCGTTCCTCTGGGTGCTCGCCTGCTACCAGCTCACCTACGCCAGCTTCGGCCCCACCCTCTTGCTTTCCTCCGCCGGCAGCTTTCGCTTGAACGTGGCGTGCCTGCTTTTGGCCGTGGGCCTCTTTCCGCTGGTGGTAGTTGCCCTGGCGGACCAGCCTCCTCCCACCTGGGCGATCCTGGCTGCCAGCACCCTGGGGGTGGGGGCCGGGTTTTCCCTGGTGTGGCGGCGCACCTTGGATTTGTACCTCTGGGTGTACCTCGCCGAGCTGGCGATCGTGGGGTTCGTGGTGTTCGCCTTGGGCAAGCTGGCCGGGGGGTTGCGCCGCCGGGAAGCTGGCGCCATCGCTCTTTTGGGGGGCGGGCTGGCGTTTTTCGCGGCGGCCTTGGCGGATACCGCGGTGGACCTGGCGATCCTCCCGCGACCTTCGCTTTCCGGCGTCACGCTGTACTCCTCCCTGGGGGTGCTGCCGTTCGCGGTGGCTGCCTCTTTCGTCCTGGCCAGCCGCTGGGCGCGGCACCACGCCGCGAGCCTCCTGCCACCCCTGGGGCTTTTGCCGTTCGGCGCCTTCGTGGAGGAAATACGCAAGCGCATCGCAAGCCCCGGCTCGCCGCCCTTTGCGGTGGCCTTGGTGCGCCTCGCCACTGCCGCGGGTACACCGGTGGAGGTGGAGGCGGTCATTGGCGACGTACGGCGGCACGTGCGCCACTGCGACCTCCTGGCCCGCTACTCCCGGGAAACCCTGGCGGTCGTGTTCGAGGGGGTGGAGGAGTGGGAGGCACTTGGGCAGGTGGAGCGGCTGCGCCGCGCGCTGCGCCAGCTCCCCGGGGCGTACCTCTTGAGGCCGAGCGCTGGCCTTGCCGCGTTCCGTCCCTCCCGCTACGGCACCGCGGAAGAGCTTTTGAAGGCAGCCGAAGCCGCCCTCTACGCGGCGCGGAGCGAAGGAGGCGACACCACCGCCACTGCGCCGTGAGCGCGAGCCCTCTGGGGCGGCCGTTCGCGCTGCACCACCCAAGCAGCATTCGGTTTTCCGAACACAAGAACCGGCAATCGGAACAAAACCCAGCGCAAGACTTGCTGGAACAAGCCTTGATTCGGGCATCTTTATTGCATGCAAGGGCTGGGCCGGGCAGGGGAACCAAGCCCCTAAAACCACCCCGGCAGGAAAGGAGGAGTAATGAGGCGCATACCGTTTTTCTTGTTGGCTTTGCTGCTGGCGTTGCCGGTGTGGGCGCAGCAGCAGTACGGGTCCATCGCCGGGACCGTGGTGGACAACCAAAAGCAACCGCTCCCGGGGGTGACTGTCACGCTCTCGGGGCCCGCCATGCAGGGCACCCGCGTGGCCGTGACCGACGCCCAGGGCCGCTTCCGCTTCGTCCCCGTTCCCCCTGGCAAGGACTACACCCTCAAGTTCGAGCTCTCCGGCTTCAACACCTTGGAACAAACCGGCATCATCGTCAACCTGGGCAAGGAAACCTCCATCGCCGCTGAAATGTCCCTCTCCCAGTTCGCCGAGGCCATCACCGTCACCGCTGAAAAGATCGTCGTGGACACCTCCAAATCCACCGTGGATACCAACGTGGAGTGGGGACTTATCGACTCGCTCGCAAACAACCGCACCTTCCAGTCGGTGATGGAGCTCGCCCCGGGGGTCCAGATCAACGCGAACAACCCTCGGGTTCACGGCGCTGGCAGCACCGATAACCTCTACTTGATTGATGGTGTGGACACCACGGACCCACGAACGCAGACTTGGGGCACTGCCATCAACTACGACACCATCGCGGAGGTGCAGGTCCAGACTGCTGGCTACGCGGCGGAGTACGGCCGGGTCACCGGCGGCGTGGTGAACCTGGTCACCAAATCCGGGGGCAACGAGTTCCACGGTATCTTGCGCTACGTGCAAACCGACAAGGATTGGGCTGCCGGCTTCAAGAAGGGGCGCACGGCCACCATTCTCAGCGACGAAAAACGGCCCGCGGCATCCCTCGGCGGGCCAATCGCCCGTGACAAGCTGTGGTTCTTCGTCGCTTACGAAAGCCGCAACCGGGATCAGCAGTTCCCCCGCGCAACTGACTCCTCGAACACCACCACGTACCAGGATACTTCAAACTACAAAGGCCACTATTTCTCGGGCAAAGTGACCTGGCAGTTGAATGCGTCCAACACCATTAGCGGTTGGTACAACGAGGACCCGATTGATATTAGCAACGCCTGGGGGAGGTACTACCTGGGCACCGGGGTGGACCCTCGTTCCGAGGCCACTCAGCAACAAGGTGGAAACGCCTGGACCTTGTCCTGGACCGGGGTTTTGAAGGCCAACGCTTTCCTCGAGGCTAAGTTCGGCTCGTACAACGGGCGCATCAACGTGGTTCCTCAAGGGCCGCTGGGTCCCGAGCCGACATTTTTGGACGTCGCAACCGGCTACTTTTCAGGGACGACGCTAGAGTTGTACAAATCCGACCGCACCCGGGACGATCTCACGCTTGCCGCCTCGTACTTTTTGGACACGGATGCTGGTACGCACCAGCTCAAGGCCGGGGTGGAGTACCTCAAGGTCAAGAACTCGGTATTGGATGTCTATTACCCCTCCGGCGGACCCCTGGGGCCCGGTGAGTTTGTGATTCTGGTTGGAGGAGAGAAGGACTCTAAGTTCGTGAACTACAACCGCCCCGGCAGGCTCGACTCCGAGAACCCGTATTATGCGCTTTACGTTCAAGACTCCTGGAAAGTCGGCAAGCTCACGGTGAACGTCGGCGTTCGGGCCGAGCAGATCAAGCTGAAGAACGACGCCGGCCGCGAGGTGGTGAGCTTCTCGTTCGGAGAACAACTGGCACCCCGCCTCGGCTTCGCCTACGACCTCAATGGGAACTCGCTTCACGGGTCTCTGGCGCGCTTTTACGATATCGTTACCGACTACATCACCGCAGGGTTGCAGCCAAGCGAAGAAAGGCAGTCGGTTTACGTTTGGGGACCGGCCTACGACTTGGGCGACGACTGGGTTCTTGTGGACGACTACCCGATCAAGGCTAACAACACGGTGGATCCGAAGCTCAAGCCCACCTACAGCGACGAGGCCACGTTGGGCTATGACCATGCGCTCTCGAACAGCATGGCGCTTCAAGTCAACTACGTGTGGCGGCAGCAAAAGCGCGCGATTGAGGATTTGGACCTGGACGACAATGGCTCGTTCTACTACACGAACATTCCCGGAACCTGGAAGAAGTACCAGGCGCTCGAGTTGGCGTTGCGTAAGCGCATGGCCGCGGACCGGCTGCAGTTCATTACCTCCTACACCTACACGCTGAAGGACGAGGGGTTCGCGACGGGCTCGCAGTTCTCCGGGTACGGCGACTCTTCCGTGGCCGTGCAAAATCGCTGGGGCCGCAACGATACGAAGCACTTGTTCAAGTTCGACGGTTCCTACACGTTGCCTTTCAACCTGCTGGCGGGGCTTTCTGCGTACTACTACAGCGGCCCGGTGTACTCCGTCTACGACCGGCCGAGGATCGCCAAAGGCCGCGGTACCCGGTACCTCGAGCCCGCTGGATCCCGTAAAGTAGGCGCCCAGTGGACCGTGGACTTGCACCTGGAGCAGCTCTTCAACATTTGGAAAGGCGCCAAAGGCTCGATCTACGCCGACGTTTTCAACGTAACCAACAACCAGGAGCCCATAGCGCGGCAAGGACTCAAGACCGCCAGGAACTTCGGCAAGCCCACTTACTGGCAAACCCCGAGAACCTACCAGATCGGCGTAAAGCTGGAGTTTTGACAAACTCGGTAGCTGCGAGAAAGGGCCTCGCGCAAGCGAGGCCTTTTTTTGTTACCATTGCCACGTGGGGCTGCGACTCTCTGGGCGCTTAGCGTTCGCCGCCTCGGCTGCAGTGGTTTTGGCGCTGCTCGCGGCGAGCGTGCGCCGTCTCGGACCCGATGAGTGCGGTTTAGTTGTCTTCCGCTTTGGTTCCGATGCGCGCTTGGTTTGCTCGAGGTGGGTTTTTTGCCCCCCGCTGCTCGCGAACCTGGAGCTGGTCCCCAGAAAAGACCAGCAGCAAGCGCTGGTCTCCGGGAAACTACAATGCCTGACGAGCGAGGGTAGCCGGGTTCCCGGCACCTGGGAAGCCGTGATCCAGGGGCGGCGCTTCCCTTCCCAGGGGCTCAGCGTCACCGAGCTGCTTGCAGCGGACCTCGAGAAGGTGGCGCAAGACACCCTTTCTCACCGCGAAGCCACCCCTCGAGGTGCTTGGGAGGTCGGAGATGAGCTAATGCGCGCCTTCCCCCACTGGAAAGGAAGGATCCTTCGCGCTACGGTTCGCTGGGACGCAAATCCCTCGCTGGAACGCTCCTTGGAACTCTCCCGGGTGCGCCAAGCTCGGCGCCCTCGAAGCGCACCGGTGGTGCTGGTGGGGTGGGACGGCGCTGACTGGGAACTTTTGGACGGCATGATGGCCCAGGGTCGCCTGCGAAACTTGCAAAAGCTTATAGCTCGTGGCAGCACTGCAAGGCTCAGCACGCTTCACCCGCTGGTTTCTCCGCTTATTTGGACGAGCATTGCCACTGGTGTTCCCCCAGAGAGCCACGGGATATTCGACTTTCTCACTAGGCTTCCCGACGGCCGCCAAGTGCCAATTACCTCCCGGGAACGGCGCGCACCAGCGCTGTGGAACATTCTTTCAGCCTTGGACATCCCCGTGGGGGTAGTGGCCTGGTGGGCCACTTGGCCTGCTGAGCCAGTGAAAGGGTTCCTGGCCACGGACCGCATCGCCTATCAGCTGCAAGCTTCCGGCGCCACCGCGGTTCGCGGGCTCCTGTTTCCACCAGAAGCCGAAGATTTGCTCCAGCTGCGCGTGGCACCGGAAGCCATTGACGAGGTCCAGCTGCGCAGGTTCCTGGATGTTCCTTCGGGCACCCTGGGGAGGCTCCGCGCATCCGCCCGGGGGCAGTACGAGCACGCGGTGCTTCACTTCGCCCGGGTCGTGGCTGCGACGCTCACCTACCACCGCATCACGCTGGCGGGGTTCGCGCGCTACCGCCCCGAGCTGCTCCTTGTTTACGTGGAAGGCACCGATACCGTGGGGCACCTTTTCGCCCCGTTCGCGCCCCCAAAACAAAAGCATGTTCCCGACTCCTTGTACTCCGCCTACCACCGGGCGGTGGAGAGCTATTACGATTTCGCGGATGAGCTCTTAGGGGAGCTCCTGGAGGTTGTGGGTCCCCAAGCGGACATCATCGTTTGCTCCGACCACGGGTTTACCTGGGGTGCCGCCCGCCCCCAAGAAGAGAGTCACCCCCAGGCGCCCACGGCAGCCTTTTGGCACCGGGAACCGGCAATTCTGGTGCTGGCAGGCCCCTCTTTCCGACACCTGGCACAGCGAGAAGAAGCCCACGTGCTCGACATTGCCCCCACGATTCTCGCGCTTTTTGGTCTACCGCCAGGAAAAGACTGGCCTGGGCAAGTGCTCGCCTGGGCCCTGGCTTCGCCCCCCTCCAACGACAACCGCCTCGCCTGGAACGCTCTGGTGACAACCGGGCAACAAGCGATGGTTTCGAGCGGCGAGACCGACGCAGAGATCGTGGAAAAGCTTCGCTCCCTGGGCTACCTTGCAGGCGGGCCCGAGCCTGACAGTACCCAGCGAGAGACCATCGGCTCGCTGATGAACAAAGGCACGTCGGCGGCTTTTTCCGGCCAATGGCAGATCGCGGAACGACTTTTTCTTGAAGCAACCAAGCTGGACCCCAACGCTCCAGGCCCCTGGGTCAAGCTTGCGGAAACCCAGCGAGAGCAGGGTAAGTACGCCGAGGCACTCGCATCCGCCGAGCGTGCGCTGGGTTTGGCGCACACGCCCACGCACCGGGAGCTGGCCTTCCTCATCCGCGGCCTGGCGCTCGCGGACATGGGAAAGCGCAACGAGGCCATCACCGCCCTTCGTAAAGCAACCACAGAGCTTCCCACTTCGTTTCGCCTCTGGAACACCCTTGCCGGGTTGTTGCTCAAGGAGAAAGATTACGCTCGAGCATACGCGGCGCTGCAAAAGGCCTGCTCTCTAGGAGAGGACGCTGAAAGCCTCAACCAGCTTGCCGCCCTGGAGCTGCGTTTGCACGGCAACCGCGAAAAAGCGGTGGCGCTTTGGCGCCGCTCCTTGGAACTGCGTCCCGACCAGCCCGAGCTTCGCCGGCTCTTGGAAGGGGCAAGAAACAAAACCCCAGAGGATGCCAATCGCGCCATCCCGCCTTGAGCGCTTTTCTGGCGCCGCGGCGCTTCCAGATTGGCTTCAAGATCGAGTACTGAGGCCGTTCGGAAAACCGAACATCCCCGGGGGCTTCGGCCCCCGGGTTTTTTTGTGGCTACAATCCCTCCGGAGGTGCCCCTTGCGCCGCACGTTCCCCCTGGCCCTCGCGCTCCTGGCCATCGCGTTGCTCGCGAGCTCCCTGGTGCTGCCCGCCAAGGACAGCGCGGTGGTCGCAGCGAGCCGCTTCGGCCGGCCGGTGCGCCTGCTGCCTCCGCGTCTTGCTTTTTCTCCGCTGCCTTTGGCTGCGCGCCTCGCGGTGCTCCGGGAGCGCGGCGCCGCGGTGCTCCCCGCGGAGCTCGTGATCCTCGCCCCTTCCGGAAGCCCAGCGAAGGTTTCCCTGAGCATCCAGGTGGTAGGGTCCGGGCCGCTGCCGATGGAGGCTTCCGAGCTGCGGCGGCAGGGGCTTGCCGGGGCGTTGGGCAGCCTGCTGCAACAACGCTTGCCCCGAGCAACCCTGGGCCGGCTTTTCCTCGTCGCCGAGGGCTGGGCCCGCTTCTTCCCGCAAGACGCCGAACAAAAGCACGAGCTCCTGGCCGCCTTGGGCGAGGTTTTCGCACCGCTTGCGGTGCGGGATATCCAGGTGAGCGTGGCGCCGGAGCTGCTGCAGGCTGAGGCCAGGGGAAAGCTTTCCGCCATGGCCCGCAAGGGTGGGCGGCTGGTGGTGCTGGGGCTGGACGCCCTGGACTGGCAGCTGGTGGACGAGCTTGCGGCAAAAGGCACCGTCCCGAACCTGGCGCGGCTTTTGCGCGAGGCGGTGCAGGCGGAGCTGGCGGTGCCTGCGCCGCTCATTTCTCCGGTGGTGTGGACCACCTTGGCCACCGGCCAGCCTCCCCAGGTGCACGGGGTGCTGGATTTTCTCGAGCCGGACCCCCGAGGTGGGCCGCCCCACCCGGTTTCCGCCCGCTCCCGCCAGGTGCCGGCGGTGTGGGAGATGCTGGCCGCTGCTGGGAAGGCTTGTGCGGTGATCGGCTGGTGGGCCACCTTCCCCGCCCAAGCGCCACCGGGCGGGGTGGTTTACTCCGACCGCTTGACCGAGCAGCTGTTGGGGCTTTCCGCCACCACCCCTCACCTCGCCGATCCCCCCAGGGCCCAGGAGGAGGCCCTGGCGCTGGCCGTGAGGGCTAAGGACGTGACGGCCCAGGACCTGGCCCCCGTGGCCCAGGTTTCCACCCAAGAGCTGGCCACCGGGCGGGGCGAGGACTGGGAGGACCCCGTGGGCGGGCTCGCCAAGCTCTGGGCCGCCACGGTGACCGTGGAACGCTTGGCCGCCAAGGAGCTGCGAGCGAAGCGCGACGCGGTTTTCGTGTACCTGGAGGGGACCGACACCGTGGGTCACCTCTTCGCCCCCTATCGCTCCCCTGCCCTCCCCGGGGTGGACCCGGCCAAGGCCAGGCGCTTCGGGCAGGTGGTGGACCGGTACATGGCCCACGTGGACGCGTTCCTCGGCCAGGTGCTGGCGCAGCTGGGCCCGGAGGACTCCCTGGTGGTGGTCTCCGACCACGGGTTCACCTGGGGCGCCGACCGCCCCCGGGTCCCCTCGGGGGCCCATACCGCCACCGCGGTGTGGTGGCACCGCCCGGTGGGGGTGCTGCTGGTGCGCTCCCCCCACGTACGCCACCCGGGCAAGCGGGTGCAGCTGGAGGTGCTGCAGGTGGCACCGCTGCTTTTGGCTTTGGGGGGGATGCCGCCGGCGGCGGAGATGCCCGGGGCGCTCCCGGACTGGGTGAGGCTCCCTCCCCTGCCCCCGGTGAACTACCTGGCACTGCTGGGACGTCGTGAGGTGCAGCAGGTGGAGCTGCCCCCCGAGGCCAGGGCCGAGGAGCTGGCCAAGCTCAAGGCCCTGGGCTACCTGGGGGGAGAGGAGCGCCAAGGCCCGGCTCCCGCCCCCCGAGCCACCCCCGCTCCAGCGCTGGATCGCGCCGAGGCGCGACGGCTCAACAACCTGGCCTCGAGCCTGGCGGCGGCGGGGGACCGGGCCAAAGCGGTGGAGGTGTTCCGCCAGGCCATCGCCGCCGACCCCACCTACGCTGCCCCCCACTACAACCTGGCGCTGCTGCTGCGCCGGGAGGGGAAGTTCCAGGAGGCGGACCAGGAGTTTTGGCTTGCCGTGGACCTGGGGATCGCCGACCCGGAGCTTTCCGTGGTGCGCAGCGCCTTGGACTACCGGGAAAAGGGGGAGCTGGCCCGGGCCGAGGCCATGTTCCGCGGGGGGCTGGCGCGCTTCCCGCAAAGCGTGCCGCTTTTGCTCAACGCCGGGGTGTTCTTCGGCGAGCTGGGCAAGCTCGGGGAGGCCCAGCAGCTGCTTGCCAAGGCTTGCCAGCTGGAGCCGAACAACCCCAAGGCGCATCGCAACTTGGCCGTGGCCCTGGCGGCAGCGGGGGACACCCAGGGGGCCATCGCCGAGCTGGAGGTCACGCTGCGCCTCGACCCCCACGACCAAGCAGCCCAGCGGGAGCTGGCCCGGCTGCGAGGCGGCGGCGTACAATAGCCCCGTGCCCGAGCTCGTTTGGGAAGAAGCGGGGGGAAGCCGCCGGCTGGTGTTGGAGGAAGGCCCGGTAGGCATCGGCCGGGCCACGGACAACACCCTGGCCCTCAAGGATTTTTCCGTCTCCCGCCACCACGCCCGCCTGGAGCTGCGGGACGGGCGCTGGTGGATCGTGGACCTGGGCTCCACCAACGGCGTGAAGGTCAATGGGGCTTACGTCCAGGAGGCCGCCCTCAGCCCCGGGGACGTGATCCACATCGGCAACTTCGCCTTGACGTTCCAGGAAACCAAGGAAGCCGGGGTCACCAGCTCCGCCACGTTCCTCCGCCCCCTGGCGCAGTTCCAGCGGGACTTCCCCTTGGAGGAAAGCGGCCGCAAGCCGGTGGAGGCGGTTTCCTCCCGGGAGCGGGTGCTACAGGCCTTGGCCCAGGTGGCGCGCACGCTTTTGGAGGTGGAGGAGCTGGAGCCGGTGCTGGAGAAGGTGATGGAGGCGGTGTTCCAGCAGCTGCCGGCGGAGCGGGCCTACATCCTGCTGTTCAACCCCCAGGGGGAGCCGCAGCTGCGGCAGGCGCGGACCCGCAAGGGAACACCGCTGGAGGAAGCCCCGGTTTCCCAGACCATCCTCGAGCTGGTGGTGAAGCAAAAGGTGGCGGTGCTCACCTCCGACGCCCAGGCGGACGAGCGCTTTTCCGCCGGGATGTCGGTGCGGCTGCACTCCATCCGCTCCGCCATGTGCGCCCCCCTTTGGCACCGGGACAACGTCATCGGCGTGCTTTTCGTGGACACCCCCCTGGCCACCGGGTGCTTCACCTCCGAGCACCTGGACCTGCTCACGGCCCTGGCCAACTACGCCGCGGTGGCCATCGAGCGGGCCCAGCTCAACGACTTCATCCGCGAGGAGCGGCGCATCCGCGAGCGGTTGGAGCGCTACCACTCCCCGGCGGTGGTGGAAGCCATCGTCAAGGAGCGCTTGGCCGGCGCCGAGCGGCACGAGACCCGGGACGTGACCGTGCTTTTCGCGGATATCGTGGGGTTCACCTCCCGGTGCGCGCAGATGGAGCCACCGGCGGTGGCGGCGTTCCTCAACGAGTTCTTCTCCCTGGCCTCGGACGCGATCTTCGCCTTCGGCGGCACCTTGGACAAGTTCATCGGCGACGCGGTGATGGCGTTCTTCGGCGCCCCCCTGCCCCAGGTGGATCACGCGGAGCGGGCGGTGCGGGCAGCGCTGGCGTTGCTCGCCGGGGTGGAGAGCTGGAACCAGCGGCGCAAGGCCCAGGGGCTCGACGAGGTGGAGGTGCGGGTGGCGGTGAACTCGGGGCCCGTGGTGGTGGGGGAGATCGGCTCCGCCAACCGCGTGGACTACACGGTGCTGGGGAACACCGTGAACGTGGCGGCGCGGCTCGAGGAGCAGGTGGCGGAGGCAGGGCAAATCGTGGTGGGGCCTGCCACCTACAAGGCGCTGGCGGGGATCTTCCCCTTCGCCCACCTGGGGGACTTCAAGATCCGCGGCCTCAAGGCTCCGGTGCCCGCCTACCTCCTGGAGAGGGACAAGCTTTGCGACCCGGCCTCGTCTTCGTGACCTCCTCCCCCCACAAGCACCGGGAAGCGGAGGCGATCCTCGGGGTGCCCCTCGCCCGGGTGAGCTTGGACCTGCCGGAATGGCAGGGGCTGGACCTGGTGGCCTTGGCCAAGGAAAAAGCCCGGGAGGCCTTCGCCCGCCTCAGGCAAGCGGTGCTGGTGGAGGACACCTCCTTGGAGCTCGCTGCCCTGGGGGGGTTCCCTGGCCCTCTGGTGAAGTGGCTGCTGCAAGCGGCGGGGCCGGGGGCGATCCCGCGGATGCTTTCCGGCTTCGGGGACTTTCGCGCCACCGCGCGCACCGCTGCGGTGGTGTTCGACGGCGCTACCTACCACCTGGGGGTGGGGGAGGTGCCGGGGCTCATCGTGGAGCGACCCCGGGGGAGCAACGGCTTCGGCTGGGACGTGGTGTTCGCCCCGGAGGGCGGGGGCGGGCGCACCTACGCGGAGATGCCCCCCGAGGAAAAGAACCGCTGCTCCCACCGGGCCAAGGCGTTCCTCGCCCTGCGGCAAGCGCTACAGGCGCACCCCACGAGCTTCGGGCAGCGGTAACCCCGCGGCCAACAGCTGAGCGTCCCGCAGCAGCGCCTCCCAGAGCCTCGCCACTTTCCCCGCGAGCTCCTGGGGGGTTCCCGAGTTCTCCACCACGTAGGAAGCTACCCGGATCCTCGCCTCGTCATCCGCTTGCTGCGCCAGGATCCGCTCCAGCAAAGTTGGGGAAAACCCCGAGGCCAGCGCCCTTTCGCGCCGCACCGCCGCGGGGGCGGTGACCACCACCAGACGGTGGAAGCGCTGGAAGGTTCCGGTTTCCACCAAAAGCGCCGCCTCCACCACCGCCACCGGTACCACCCCCTCTCGCTCCAGGGAGGCAAGCCAGCGGTCCAGCTCCTGCCGTACCAGAGGGTGGACGATTTGCTCCACCCGCCGCAGCAGCTGCGGCTCGCTAGCCACGCGGGAAGCCAAGCGGCGCCGGTCCACCCCGCCCTGCGGGTCGCGGATTTCCGGGCCCACGAGCTCCACAAGCGGTGCCACCGCTGCTCCCCCGGGGGCGTAAAGCGCTGCCACGATCGCATCGGCGTCCCGCACCGCGGCCCCCCGGGCGGCCAGCAACGCCGCCACCGTGCTCTTCCCCGCCGCCACCCCGCCGGCAAGCCCTACCCGCAGCACCTCACCCCCGCCGGGACAGGCAAGCCTTCACGGTATTGGCCAAAAGCTGGGCGATGGTGAGGGGGCCCACCCCACCGGGGACCGGGGTGAGCGCTGCGGCTTTCCGGGACACCGCCCCGAAATCCACGTCCCCCACCAGCGTGTACCCCCGCTTTTCCAGCTCGGCCATGCGCCCGGGGTCGGCGGGAAAAACCCGCGCCAGAAGCGCGGGATCCTCCACCCGGTTCACCCCCACGTCCACCACCACCGCCCCCTCCCGCACGTGCTCCGCCCCCACCAGCGCGGGTTTGCCCGCCGCCACCACCAAAAGCTCCCCCTCCCGGCACACCGCAGCAAGGTCCCGGGTGCGGGAGTGGGCCACGGTGACCGTAGCGTGCTCCTGGAGCAACAGCGCGGCCATGGGCTTGCCCACGATGTCCGAGCGCCCCACCACCACGGCCCGGCAGCCCACCAGGGGAACCCCGTAAAAGCGCAAGAGCTCCAGGATCCCCGCAGGGGTGCAGGGGACGAAGCGCGGCCGCCCCTGGTGCAAAAGCCCCACGTTTTCCGGGTGGAACCCGTCCACGTCCTTTTCCGGGGCGATGAGCGAGAGGAAGCGGTGGGCCTCCAGGTGGGCCGGCAGCGGAAGCTGCAGGAGGATGCCGTCCACCGCGTGGTCCGCGTTGAGGGCGGCGATCAACGAGGCGAGCTCCTCGGGCCGGGTGGTGGCGGGCAAGGCGTGGGTCCGGGAGGCGATCCCCACCTCCTGGCAAGCCTTGGCCTTGGCCCGCACATACACCCGGGAAGCTGGGTCCTCCCCCACGAGGATCGCCTCCAGCCGGGGCACGACCCCTCTTTCCCGCAGCTTCGCCACCTCTTCCCGCACCCGGGCGCGGATGGCTTCCGCCACCGGCGCTCCTGCCAGAACCTTCATGCGCCACCTCCTTTGGCAAAAACCGAAAGCGCTGCCACCCCCACCCCCAGGGTTTCGCTGCCCCGGAGGAAAAACCCTACCTGCTGGGCGAGCGCCGCCAGCTCGCTCCGGGAGAGGAAACGCTGGGAAGAAGCCGGCAGGTAGCGGTACGCCTCCCGGTCCCCGGAGAGCAGCCCCCCCAAAGGCACGATCACCGCCCGCCGCCAGAACCCGTGCACCAGCCGGCCCCAGCGGTGCTCGATAGGGTGGAACTCCAGCACCGCCAGAACCCCCCCTGCCCGCAGCACCCGGTGGATTTCCCCGAGCCCCCGCAGACGGTCCGGGAAGTTGCGCAAGCCGAAAGCCACGGTCACCGCCGCCACGCTGCCGCTCCGCAGCGGCAACGCCATGGCGTCCCCGGCTACCCACCTCACCCGCCCCTTCCTGTCCTTCCCCTGGGCCAGGGCCAGCATCTCCAGGCAAAAATCGCACCCCACCACCCGCCTTCCCGCAAACCCCAGGGCCACGTCTCCGGTTCCCGTGGCCAGGTCCAGCACCGGACCTGGAGGGGCGCTGGCTACCGCGGCCCGGAGCTTGCGCCGCCACCGTTGGTCCTGGCCCAGGGAGAGCAGGCGGTTGAGCAGGTCGTAGCGCGGCGCAACGCGGGCGAACATCGCCCGCACTGCCTGGGGGTTCGGCCCGTCGCTCACGGCCGCGGACACTACCACGGGCCCCGCTCAGCGGGCAAGCTCGGGGACCAGGTCGTGGAGCACCACAGCTCGGGAAGCCCAGAGCTCCTCCGCAGCCCGAGCAACCAGCGGCGAGCAGGCTTCCCGCGGGGCGGGCTCCAGGGTAAGCCGCTGGAAGCACGCCTCCCCCCAAGGGCGGCTCCAGAGGTGCTGCTCGTCCACCGCCCCCACCTCCGCCACCGGCACCACCGCGTGCCTTCCGGGGACCAGCGCGCTGCCCACGAAGTGGCGGGGTCTGGGGATTCCCAACAGGTACAGCAGCGTGGGGGCGATGTCCACCTGCCCCCCCACCTCCGCCACCTCCCCGGAAAGCCCTGGGTTCGGCGTCACCACCACAAACGGCACGCGCCGCAGCCAAAGCGGCACCCCCGGGTTCCAAGGCTTGCCCAAGAGCTTGGCCAGGGGCGCCTGGTAAGGGATCCCCGCTTCGTGGTCGCCGTAAAGCGCCACCACGGTGCGGGGGAGCAGCGAGGCTTGCTCCAAGCCCTGGAACAGCTGCTCCAGGGAGGCATCGAAGTAGCGCATGGCTTGCAGGTAGTTGGCCAAAGCCGGATCCCCCAGCTCCGGCAGGTCCAGCATCTTGCGGGCTGCGGGAAAGCCATCGAAAGGGTGGTGCAGCCCCAAGGTGATGAGAAACGCGAAGAAAGGCTGCTCGGTCCGCTGCAGCACCGGCAGCATCTTGGCGAAAAACACCCCATCCGCGAGCCCCCAGCCGATCACCTCCCCGGGACCCAGCTCCTCCTTGAAGAACATGCGGGAAAAGCCGTACTTGGGGTGCAGCACCGCCCGGTTCCAGAACCCCCGCTCGAAGGGGTGGGCGGAAAGCGTGTGGTAGCCGTGGCGCCGCAACAGCTCCGGCAACGCCAGGAAACGGTTGCCCGCGGCCCGGAAAGCCGCAGCCCCCTCCGCCAGCGGGTGCTGGGAGTTCATGGCCATGAACTCGCCGTCCGAGGAGCGCCCCTGGTTCGTTTGGTCGAAGACCCAGGAAAAGTAAAGCCCCTTCTTGGCCAGGCGGTTCAAGAAAGGCGTGACCTCCTGGCCGTTCACCGAAAGCCCCACCACGAAGCTCTGCAGCGACTCCACCTGGATGAGCAAGAGGTTCGCCCCTCGGCAAACGCCGAAAGCGCCTTGCTCCGCAGGTGCCTCCTGAGCTTTTTTGGCGAAAAAGCCCAAGACCTTGGCCTTCTCCTCGGGGGCCAGGCCCCCCCGAAAGGCCTCTTGCACCGTGCGGCCCACATCGAAAAGGTGCGCGCCCCAAAGCCCCAGGGTTGCAGCCTTCTGCTGCAGCGAGAAAACCTGCCCTGCGGCGGGGTCCCGCAGCTCCCCCACCACCCGCCGCAAGGAAGGCACCCCCGCGAGCAGCAACGCCACCGCGGCGAAGGCAGCAAGCCAGCGCCCGAGGGAGCTCTGGCGTTCCCCCTGCCCCCGGGGCCAGGCCAGCATGGCCAGGCTGCTCCCGAGAAGCAGCGCGTACCAAGCGTCCGTGGGGGCCATCAAGGAACGCACGCTTTCCCAAACGCGCCCCACCTGCCCCGCCCCGCGCCAAGCAGCCAGGGGAAGGATGCTGCCGAAAAAGCGCATGTACAGCCCGTCGGCAAACGCCAAGACGGCAAGCAGTACCCCCCCCATCGCCGCCAGCGGGCCCCGGAAGCGCCGGGGAACCAGCAGCACCGGGCAGGCCAAAAGACACGCGGAGGAGCCCAGGGCGAGATGGAAACCTTCCACCCCTTCGCTCTTGCTGCCGATGGCGAAAAGCTCCCCGGCGCTCCAGGCGAGCCCCACCAGCCAGAGCGCCGGAAAAAGCCCGAGCACCGCCGCGGTTTTTTTGCCCCGGGCCCAGCGGGCGAGGATCAGCCCAGCGAGCGTTGCCAGAAAAACACCGCCGGCGAGAAACGGCTCCCGGGGCCAAACCCGCACCAACACCTGGTAGCGGCCCGCCAAGGGCGGGCGGTACCAGCAAACCTGCTCCCGCACCATGCCCAGCTCCAGGAGGTAGCTCCCGGGTTTCCTGGGTGCCCGCACCCGCACCGCAAGCCGCACCGACTCCCCCGGCAACAGCGTGCCGGGGAGCTGGGTGCGGTCCCCGTCCCAAGCCACCACCTCCCCCTCCGGGGTACGCCAGTGGTAGGCCAGGTGATCCCCCGCTGCCTCGGACCACGTTTCGTTGCTGAGGTTCGCCAGCTCCAGGGGCCATTGGGTGGTGGTCCCGGCCCAAAGGTGCCGGGGCCCGCGGAACCCCTGGACCTTCCACCCCTCGGGGCAGCCCGCCGCTGCCGGCAGCGCCCCGAGCGCCACCACCGCGGCCAGGAGGAAAGCCCTAGCGCTTTTCATGCCCCTCGCCTGGGGCAGGTTCGCTGGTGGGTGCCTGCAAGCTGGACGCGGTACCCACCCCGTGGCGGAACACCAGCTCCCCCCCCAGCTTGCCGTTGTACCCCACGGCGAAGCTAGCCAGCAGCAAAAGCCCCAGGAGCAAAAGCCGCACCCAGGTGGCGTAGCGCTCGGCGCGGAACAGGAAAAGCCGCAGGGCCGCAAGAACCAAGAGCCCCACCATGACCTTTTCCCCCAGCTCCTCGTGCTGCTCCACCAGCGCCTTGGCAGCTGCCGGGACAACCGCCTCCTCCTCGGCGGCGTTGCCGCTCACCACCGCCCCCACCGCCCCCAGGGCAGCGAGCAACAGCAGCACCGGCACCGCCGCTCCCAGCTGCCGCAGTTTGGGCACCAAGCCTAGGACTTCGAAGAGCAAGGCAGCAAAGGTGAGCGCGATGGGGAAATGCACCAGCGCCGGGTGCAGAGGCTCGGGAAACCAGCTCATGACCGAGGTCCCTCCTTCCTGTTGCCGGCGATTCTAACACCGCCTTAGGCTATGATGCGCCCGTGGACGTGGTGCTGCTCAGCGTGGCCGTTGGCACGGCGATCCTCGGCGCCCTCTGGGGCCTTGTGCGCATGGCCACCGCGCTGCTGGCGGCGGCCGGGGGGTTCTTCGTGGCTCGCTTGGCGGGCCCGCCGCTGGCCGCGTTGCTCTTCGCGCCAGCCCCGGGGACCGGCCAGAAGCTCTTGGCTTCGGTGTTGGTGGGGGGGCTGGCCGCGGCGGTGCTGCTTGCCTCGGGAACCGGGGTGCGCAAGCTCCTGGAGCGGCTTCACCTGGCTTTCCTGGACCGGCTCCTGGGTGCGCTGGCGGCAGCGGGAGCAGCGCTTTTCTTGGCAGCGCTGCTTTTGGCGCTTGCGGCGAGCGCAGGTTGGGAGCCCCGGGGCAGCTTGACCCCCAAGCTCACCCAGCTCGGGCAGCACTTCCTGGCGGTCTACAGCGCTTCTGCCAAAAGCAAAACCCCCCAGGCGAGCCCCAAAAGCCCCACCAACAGCGGCCAGCAACCCGCGGGCTCCTGAAGCTTTTCCCCCAACGCCCGCTCCAGCTCCGCCCGCAACGCCGCAACCCGCTGATCCTCGGCGCCCAAGCTCTTGACAACCCCCCTCGCCCCGCATGATACTTCGGGCACCGTCCACCCACGTCGGGGAGGCCAGCATGGTGGTGAAGGTGTGCTCTGCGGTCCCCCGGGGGGTGGAAGCCCTCCCCGTGCAGGTGGAGGTGGAATCCCACCCGGGGTTGCCCAACCTCGTGGTGGTGGGCCTTCCCGATGCGGCGGTGCGGGAGGCCCGGGAGCGGGTGGTGGCGGCGCTGCGGCAGCTGGGCGCCAGCCTCGACACCCGGGCGGTGGTGGTGAACCTTTCCCCCGCCGAGGAGCGCAAGGAAGGCTCGCTTTTGGACCTGGCCATGGCGGTGGGGGTGCTGCAGGCGGCGGGGTTCCTGCCCCCCCAGCCCCTGGGCGACCTTTGGCTTTTGGGGGAGCTGTCCCTGGACGGCACGCTACGCCCAGTGCGGGGGGTGCTGCCCATCGTGGAGGCGGCGGCGAAACGCGCAGCCAAGGTGCTGCTCCCCGCTCCCAACCTCCAGGAAGCGCGGGTGGTGAAGGGAGCCCAGGTGCTGGCTGCCAGCCACCTGGCGGAGGTGGTGAGCTTTTTCCGCGGGGAAAAAGCGCTCCCCGCGGCCCCGGATGCCCCGCCCCCCAGGTGGGAGCTTTCCCCCGCTCACAAGCTGGACCTGGCGGACGTGGCGGGGCAGCACCACGCCAAGCGCGCCTTGGAAGTGGCCGCGGCGGGGGGGCATCACCTGCTGTTCCTCGGCCCCCCCGGGGCTGGCAAGACCATGCTCGCCCAGCGCTTGCCGGGGGTCCTCCCGCCGCTTTCCGAGGAAGAAGCCCTGGAAACCACCAAGGTTTACTCGGTGGCCCCGCTGGCGCCCCGCCCCGAAGGGCTCATCGCGGAAAGGCCGTTCCGTGCCCCCCACCACACGATCTCCGCCGCTGGGCTGGTGGGGGGAGGGCCGTACCCCCGGCCGGGGGAGGTATCGCTGGCCCACAACGGCGTGCTTTTCCTGGACGAGCTCACGGAGTTCCGCCGGGACGTGCTGGAGGTGCTGCGTCAGCCCCTGGAGTCCGGGAGGGTGGTGATCGCCCGGGCCTCGGGATCTCTGACCTTCCCGGCTCGCTTCCAGCTGGTGGCTGCCGCCAACCCCTGCCCCTGCGGGTTTTTGGGGGACCCCAGGCGGGCTTGCCGCTGCTCCCCCCACGCCATCGCCCGCTACCGCGCCCGCCTCTCGGGCCCACTCCTGGACCGCATTGACATGCACATCGAGGTGCAACCGGTGCGTTTCGCCGAGCTCTTCGCCCAGGGGAAGGGGGAAAGCTCCGCCGCGGTGCGGGAAAGGGTGGCGTTCGCCCGCAGCTGGCAGGCGCGGCGGCTCGCGGGCACCGGGCGCAGCACCAACGCCCAGCTCACCCCCCAGGAGGTGCGGGCGTTCTGCACCCCCGATGCGGAGGGGCAAAGGTTGCTCCAAAAAGCGGTGGAGCGTTTGGGGCTCACGGCCCGGGGGGTGCACCGGGTTCTGAAGGTGGCCCGCACCGTGGCCGATTTGGCGGCTAGCCAACAGGTGCGGGCGGCCCACGTGGCCGAGGCGCTGGCCTACCGCGAGCTCACGGTGACAAGCGGGGGCTAGAATGAAACCATGGATTTCCCCGGCGCCACCGTGGAGCACGTGCTCCAAGCCCCGGAGGTGTTCGGGATCTACCTCACCCCCGGGGATCGCAGCGGTGGCTGGCGGGTGTACTTCGGGGAAGCCGCCGCCCGCATCCCCTCCCCCTTCTGGCTTTACGGGGAGGACGAGCGCACGGTGGTGGCCTTGGGTTACCCCCTCAAGGTCACCACCGCCTGGGAAGCCATGGGCCGGGAGCTGGGGCGGCTGTTGGAGGCGGAAGCCCGCTACCGCATCGCCGCGGTGGCCGGCAGGCCGTTCGACAAGAAACCGCTCCTGGAGCAGCGCAACGCTGTGGTGGAGACCTTGGTGCCGCTGTTCCTCCACGCCCTGGAGTACGACTTTCGGCGCGGCTTCCCGGAAATCCTCTGGCTCGCCCTTTCCCGGGAAACCGCCACCCGCTTCGCGAACCTGCCCGGGGAGATCCTCGCCTGGGAGCCGGCCCTCCCCGGGGGGCAGGTGGCGCGGGTGTGCTACCTGGCGGCGGAGCGCTTGGCGGAGCTGGCGGAGAGCGCCGAGCAGCGGGCTTCCGCCCAGCTGCGGGCCACCGCCCCTTGGGTGCGCTTCGAGGAGGGCCGCACCTTGGGCCAGATCCTCCGCCAGGACCTGCTGCCGTTCGTGAGCCTGCGCCCCACCCGGGAACGGCACGAGCTGGACTTCTTCTTGGCGGGGCGTCTGGGGCTGGACCCGGGGCGTTTCCGCAAGGTGCTAGAGGAGCGGGCGGCGGATCTGGAAGTCCTGCGGCAAAAAGACCCGGTCTTCCACCAGGTACTGGCGCTGCTTGCCCCGGAAGCCCCCGGGTTGCCCTCCTCCGCATTGCTCTTCCACCCGGCAGCGCTGCAGCTTGCCGCGGTGTGGAAGCACCCCGCCACCCCCAAGATCTCGGCGGAGCTTTTCTCGCTGCTGGAGGACCTGGCGGGGCGGCTGCGGCGCTTCGAGGTCATCGCTGCCTTGCGGGCCCGGCTTTTGCCTGTAGCCACCTCAGGGAGCAGGCTGGTGACCCGCACCGCCGGGCAAGTGGTTGGGCTTTCCCCTTCAGCCAGGGCGTTCGACTTCACCAGCCCTACCGTGGTGCCCTCCGCGGTGCGGCGCTACGGGTTGATTTACGACCTGGTGGAGTTCTCCGCGATCCTCGAGGAAATCCGCCGCCGGGGGCAGTTGGCGGAGCTTTCGGCACTGCGCTTCATGCTGGTTTTCCAGCACCACTGGGAGAAGCTGCGCAGCAAGCACCGCCTGCGCTTGGAGAAGTTCCTAGGGGACGGGGCGTTTTACTCCGGCCGCAGCGCCCGAGCTGTTTTCCTGGCGGCGGTGCAGGCGCGCCTTTCCTACGAGAAGCTGCGCCAGCAAGGTTGCCCCTTCGATCGAGGGCTGCGCATGGCCTTGAACGTGGGGACCTACCACCTCTTGCCCATGGTAGGCAGCGAAGAGGTGCGCTTCGAGTTCTTCGGGCGAGGGCTGGTGGAGCTTTCCCGCCTCACCACCGGCAAGAGCGCCAAGGAGGTGGAGGACATCGCGGATTTCCTCGTGGCCCGGGGTTACGACCTGCACAAGGTGCTGGAGTTCCTCTCGCCGGTGCGCAGCGAAGCGAGGATGCCCCCGGACATGGCGCAACGTCCCTACGGCGCGGCGCTTCTGGAAAACGGCGAGCTGCAGAACCTGGGCACGGTGATCGCCGAGGCGTTCTTGCGGGAGCTGGAGCTGGAGTGGAGCGAGCTGCGGCTGGGTCAGGTGGAGGCCTGGGGGCTTTCCTGGGTCGCCATTCCCGGGGATCCGGCAGGCGGCGGAGGGCCTTGGGGAGGTTTGCGGTATTTGGGCCTGGCGCACCTCAAGGGGCTGGAGCCGCTGCCGCTTTACGAGCTGGTGGCTTGGGAGCAGGCACCCTCGGGGCTTGCCATGCTGCCGCCGGGCACACCGCTGGTGAGCACGCTGCGCACCCTCGCCCAGGGGCAGGTGCGGCAAGGCCCGCAGACCAGCGGGGAGGAACCGGACCCGCGGCTTTGCGTGGTTTCGGCGCTGGAGGAGGACGGCCGGCGCGAGTGGTACCTGGGGCTTTGGGTGGAAGAAGCCGACGCGCTGTTCAGCGCTTTCCGGGTGCCGCTGGAAACCGCGGAGCTCGCTGCCTCGGAACCCCTGGAAGCTTGGCTGTTCCGCAAGCGGGAGGAGCTAGCCAAGCTCTACCAGGCCCTGCGGCGTACCTCCTCGGGTGCCACCCTCCCCCTGGCGCACCTGCGCCACCGGGACGGCTACCTGGCTTGCCTGCTGGCCGCCCCCCAGCGCTCCCCCCGCTAGCGCAGCGTCCAGAGCAACTGACCCTTGGGGGAGACGAGCCAAACCACCTCGTTGTGAAAAGAAACCAGGTACCCCGCCGCGAACTCCCCGCGGAACGTGTTGACTTTCTCCTCCTTCTCCCCCAACCGCACGGTCCACTTGACCTCGCCGGTGGCAGGGTGGAGCAAGCTCAACGTTCCGTCGTCGCAGCCTACCAAAAGCCCGGCGTTGACCTTTTCCACGAAGTTCACCTCTTCCCCGAAGCGGTGTTCCCAAACCACCTGCCCCTTGGCTAGGTCGAGGCCGTAAACCATTTGCTCGGGCTTCTCCACCCCCTTGCGCTCCAGCTGCAGCGCCACGGTCTCGCAACCCACCGCCGGAGGAAGCGCCAAAGGTGCCAGCAACAAAAACCATGAAGCTATCCCGCGAACCACCTGTACCTCCTTGCTTGCGCCCCATGTTACCATGGGATGGACGAATGGAACCGATCGATGTCTACGTGCCGGATACCTCCACGTTGGTGGAAAACCCGGACTGCTTGGAGCGGCTCTTAGCCCCCGGGAACCTGGTGATCCTCCTGCAGCAGGTGCTGCGGGAGCTGGCACACCTCCAGAGCAGCCGGCACAAGGCGGAAGGGGTGCGGGCCGCGGCCCGGGCCGCGGTGCGCAAGATCCTCGCCCTGCGCAACGCCTCGCTCATCGTCCAGGACCCCACCCCGGTGCTGGTGGGGGAAAAGCCGCTCACCGCGCTCCCCGCCACCCCCACCGGCGGGGTGCTGGCCTGGGAGCCGCCCCCGGCGGTGGTCTCGGAAAACGGCAACGGCGACAGCGTGATCGTTGCCGCCGCGGAGCGCATCCGCAACTTGGCCCAGGGCAACGGTGGCTTTCGCGTGGTGGTGCTTTCCGAGGACTCCAACATGCTGCTCACTTGCGACGCCCGGGGGATCCTCGCGGAAGGGCTGCGCTTCGGCAAGGTGGCCCTGGAAAGCCCCGAGGACCTGTTCCAGGGGGTGGTGGAGGGGGAAGGCCCCCCCGAGCTCTGGGAGCAGTTCTTCGCTTCCGGGGAACCCCGGCAGCGGTTCCTGCCGCTGGAGCACCTCGCGGCGCTGGTTCCGGAGCCGCTGCCGAACCTGGGGGTGATCCTTCACCTGCCGCAAGGCACGTTGGTGCTGCGGGTGGACGAGCAACGCCAACGGGCGTTGGAGCTGCGCTTCGCCCAGTACTGGGACTCCCGGCGCGGGGAACTCTGCCCCCGCACGATCCTCGGCTTCACCCCCGCCGACCCGCGGCAGCTTTTGGCCCTGGAGTTCCTCCTGGACCCGGAGGTACAGCTGGTGGTGCTGGACGGCCCGGCGGGCTCGGGGAAAACCCGGCTCATGGTGGTGGCGGCGCTCTACCAGCTCCTGGGCCAGCCCACCAGCTTCCGGGTGAAGGCCGGAAGCATGCTCCCCCCGCCCCTCTACCCCAACGGCTTGGTGCTGCTGCGCCCCGAACACTCCGCTAGCCAGTTCGAGATGGGGTTTTTGCCCGGGGACCACGACGCCAAGCTTTCCCCCTGGCTGGAGCCCTTCTTCCAAGCCATCCGCTCGGTTTCTCTGGCCAACGGGCGAGACTTCCTCCAGGACCTGCAAGCCGCGGGGAGGCTCACGCTGCTTTCCACCTCGCTGCTGCGCGGCCTCGACATCGAGGACTCGCTGGTGCTGGTGGACGAGCTGCAAAACGGCGATCGGCATCTAGCCAAGACCCTCATGAGCCGCTTTTGCGCCAGCTCCAAGGTGGTGCTGGCGGGGTGCTTGGATCCGGTGCAAATCGACAACCCCTACGTGGACTGGCGCTCCAACGCCCTCACCCGCATCAAGGAAACGTACAAGGGGTTCGGCCCCTACGTGGCGCAGGTGAGGCTCACCTGCAACTACCGGGGGCCCATCTCTACCCGCGCCGACGCTCTGTAGCGCCGTGAGGAGGTGCTTATGACCTGGTTCGTGGCTTTGCTTTGCGCCGCAGGTCAGGAGGTGGCTATGGTGGAAAAGCTCCATTGGCTCGGGCACGACGCCTTTCGCGTGGACGGGCCGCCAGTGGTGTACGTGGACCCCTTCCGCTTGCCGGAAGGGCTCCCCAAGGCGGACCTCATCCTCATAACCCACGATCACTTCGACCACTGCTCGCCGGAGGACGTGGCGAAGATCCGCAAGGAAGGCACGGTGATCCTCGCTCCCGCCTCGGTGGCCAAGAAGCTTTCCGGCGTGCAGGTGATCGCCCCGGGGGAAACCCGCACCGTGGGTTCCGTGGTGGTGCGCGCGGTCCCCGCCTACAACCTCACCAAGCAGTTCCACCCCAAGGCGTACGGCGGCTTGGGGTACCTGTTCACCGTGGGCGGCGTCACCTACTACCACGCCGGGGACACGGACTTCATCCCGGAAATGGCGGACCTCAAGCCGGACGTGGCGCTGCTGCCGGTCTCCGGCACTTACGTGATGACCGCCGCGGAAGCCGCCCAGGCAGCCAAGAGCATCAAGCCCAAGGTGGCGGTGCCGATGCACTACGGGAGCATCGTGGGCGAAGAGGCGGACGCCAAAACTTTCGCCAAGCTCCTGGAAGGCTCCGGGATCCAGGTGGTGATCAAGGCGCGGGAGTGAGCTACATCCCGCGCTCATCCCCCGCTTGCCGGGTTAGCCTAAGCTCTCCCCCAGGGCCAGGGGCAGGTGCGCGGACCCGCCCCTGACCCTTGAGAAGCGCCGGACATCACATGGGGGGAACGCCTACGGAGGACCCGAAAGTGCGGAACAGCGGGTCGGAGGTGCCGTTGTCGTTGACCGTGGCGTAAGGAAAGAAGGCTGTTCCGGAGGGGGCGTCAATGATCTGGAAGTACAGGTTCGCCCTGGTGGTAGCCAGCGAACCCAACCCCATGTACTGGAAAACGTTGTTGAGCTGCGCCATGCCCCGCAGCTTGTCGGCCGGGTTTTCAGGCCACTCCTTGGTCACCGGCGTGGGGATGTCGGGGCCGAACATGGTGAGCCGCACCCGGTACTCGGCGTTCTGGTTCGGCTGGGGGATGAAAGCCACGTTGGTGCGGTAAGCGCCGTTGCGCAGGTTGAAAAAATAACCAGAGTTTGCGGAGTCGTAAACGTAGAAGATCGGCAACCCCATGGAAAACGTGCCGGTGCTCGCCTGGTTGTAAACCTTCGCCTGCAAACAATCCCATTTCGTGAGCCAGTAATAGTAAGGGCCCGAAACCCAGGCGTACCCTTTTTGGTCCCCGCTGATGCCGAAAAAGCTCGGCAAAGCGTCCACCAGCACGCGGCTTTCGTAAGGCGCCAGGGTCAGCGTCTTGCTGCTGTCGGGGGTGCCGGAGGCGTTGCCTTCTCTGAAGTAGTCGAGCCGCCACTCGAAAGCCCAAGGAAAGCCGTTGTAAATCTCCAGATCGGTGCGCCACTGGGAGCCACCGGTTCCCGGAAGGTGCGCCACCGAGGGGATCAAAACCTTCGTGTAGTATGCCTTGTCCCTGGCCGGCTCGCCGCAGGCAGGATCGGGATCGAAGGTAGCCACCAGGTTGGTGACCGGGGTGCCGCTGCTATCCTTCACGAAACGCAACGAGAAATACTTGTACAGGTTGTCGGGGTTCGGGTCGTTGCTGGGGCCCAGCTGGGGAAAGGTCTGGCGCACCACGATGAGGTTCCACCCTGGCGCAAGCGTCACCGGGTACTTGTACTCCTCCTCGGTGTAAGGCTTGGGCCCACCGGTGGTGCGGGAACCCACCAGGTTCCCGTTGATCCAGAGCTTGAAGTAGTCGGAGGAGCCGAACCACGCCTGGACGCTCTGGGCGGTGGGGGATTTGACCCAGGTGAGCCTGTAAAACGTCACATCGTTGGTGCGGGTGGTGCAGCTGCTTTCGTCCCGCGGCGCTTGGTAGTAACTTGTGGAAATTGTCTCGCCCCAAGAATACGTGGGGTACATGCTGGGGGCGTTGGGGGCATCGGTGATGGGCATGTTGGAGCAACGCCCGGTGATGCCGGCTTCTCCCACGGGATCCTCTGCGATGCTGGCACCGATGCCGGTGTAGTGGTACAGCCAGTGCACCACGAACTGCTTTTCCTGCACATTGTTGGTGGCAAGCGCCTGGGCGGCCAGATCCGCCTGGGCAGCTTCCGGTCCCGGAAGCCAGAGGGGCGGGAGCCCCTCCATCCCAGCTCCAGGGGCAACCCCCGGCATGGGGGCCGGGCCCGGAGGCATGCCTGCGGCCAAGGCGGCCCACAACGAGCACAAGAGCCCTAACGCACGGTTCGTTGCCGCTTTCACTTTCATGGGATCCTCCTTGAACGCACCCTAGGCCTTCCTCGCAGCGAAGTCAACTGGCGCCGAGAAGCAGGAACTCCTCCAGGTTACCGGCGGGACCGGGAAGCGGCGAAGGGCAGCGCCCCTGGAGCGAAAGCCCCAAGGTTTCGGCAAAAGCAGCCACCTGGGCGATGGCTTGCTCCCGCAAAGCGGGATCCCGCACCACACCCCCTTTGCCCACCTGCCCCTTCCCTACCTCGAACTGCGGCTTCACCAGCGCCAGGATCCTGCCTCGCGGCGCGAGCAGCGGTACCAGGGCCGGTAGCACCAGGCGCAGGGAAATGAAGGAAACGTCCACGGTGACCAGGTCGAACGGCGGGTCCACCTGCTCAGGACGGAGGTAGCGGGCGTTCACCCCCTCCACCACCCGCACCCTGGGGTCCTGGCGCAGCTCCCAGGCCAGCTGGCCGCGCCCCACGTCCACCGCCACCACCTCCTTGGCCCCCCGGGCCAGCAAGACGTGGGTGAACCCCCCGGTGGAGGCGCCCACGTCCAAGCAGCGGCACCCCTCCACGGAAACGCCAAGGGCAGCGAGCGCCCCGTCCAGCTTCACGCCGCCCCGGGAAACCCAAGGGTGCTCCGGCTGCTCCACCTGGATCACCGCGTCCTCGGGAACGGCTTTCCCCGGCTTGTCCACCAGCGCCCCGGCCACCCGCACCCTGCCGGCGAGGATCAGCCCTTGCGCCTTCTGCCGGGAGGGGGCCAACCCGCGCCGCACCAGCAGCTCATCCAGCCGCACCTTCCCCATCCCCCCGCCTCCCGAGGAGCCCACCCTTAACCCCGGCGCTGGGCGATGTACTCCACCAGCGCCGGCAAAACCCCCTGGGGGTCGAGCTCCCGAGCTTCGTTGGCCAGGCTTTCCGCAAGCGCTTGCAGCTGGCGGTAGCTCGCCTCAAGGCCGAACACCTTGGGATAGGTGAGCTTCTCCTGAGCCTGGTCCTTGCCAGGGCTTTTGCCCAAAAGCTCTGGCGTCCCGGTGACATCCAGGATGTCATCGGCAATCTGGAAGGCAAGCCCCAACTGCCGACCAAACGCCGCAAGCCGCGACACGAAAGGCCCAGAAGCCCCCGCCAGCACCGCCCCCGCCGCAAGACAGGCGGCGAGCAACGCCGCGGTCTTGGCCAGGTGGATGCGCTCGAGGCGCTGGGAATCCGGCAGCGCCCCGGTGGCTTGCAGGTCCTCCACCTGCCCCCCCACCATCCCCCGGGAACCCAACGCTTCCGCCAGGAGCTGGCAGACCTGGGCGCGCCGGGCCGCCCAAGCTTCCCCCTCGGGGAAGCGGGCCGCCAGCCTGAACCCCTCGGTGAGCAGGGCATCCCCCGCGAGGATCGCCAGAGCCTCGCCGAAAACCACGTGCACCGTAGGCTTGCCCCGCCGCAGCGTATCGTTGTCCATGGCCGGGAGATCGTCGTGCACCAGGGAGTAGGTGTGCATGAGCTCCACGGCACAAGCCACCTCCAGCACCTGCTGCGGATCGCCCCCAGCGAGCCGGTGCCCGAGGCGCAGGAGGATCGGCCGCAAACGCTTGCCCCCCGCCAGCACCGCGTAGCGCATGGCGCGGTGCAGCTCCTGGGGCCACTCCTCCTCCCCGGGGAGCAGCCGCGCCAGCGCTTGGTCAATGCGCTGCCGCTCGGCGGCGAGGAACGCCTCAATCACCTTCGCTCTCCGCCACGAAGGGCGCGGTGGGGGGTTGTTCCCCTTCCGCCGCCTCCGCCAAGAGCTGCTCCACCCGCCGCTCCACGGCGGTGAGCTGGCCGCGCAGCCGGCGGGCCAGCTTCACCCCCCGCTCGAAGAGCTTCAGCGCCTCCTCCAGCGGTACGTTCTCGTCCTCCAACCGGGCCACGATCCCTTCCAGCTCCGCCAAAGCTTGCTCAAAGCTCTCCTTGCTCATCGCCCCTCCCCGGGTCTTCGAACAACGTGGCCTGGCTCCCGGCCAGGTGCCCCACCACCAGCGTGCGCAGCCGCCCCTCCGCCAGGCGCACCACCACCCGCTCCCCCACCGTCACCTCGCTGGCGCTCCGCAGCGGCGTTTGGTCCCCCTCCCGGGTGGTGATGGAGTACCCTCGCCGCAGCACCGCCAGGGGGGAGAGGGCCTGCAGCGCCCTGGCCTTGGCCGCCACCTCCAAGCTGCGGCGCAGCAGCAGCGCCTTCAAGCGCTCCCGGGCCATGGCCATGTGGGAAGCCAGCACCTGCCTTTGCTTCGCCGCGCCGAAGCGCACCGGCCAACCCAGGAGGTGCGCCTGGGCGGTGGCGAAGCGGCGGTGACGCAAATGCACCAGGTTGCGCAAAAGCCGCGGCAAGCTGGCCCGCCAGGAGTCCAAGCGCGTGGCCAGGTGCTGCAAGCGCGCCGGGAACACCGCGAGCCCCCGGGCACCGCTTGCCAGCGCCAGCCGGTTGGCCACCGAGGCAAAGCGCCGCTGCCACGCCCGCTGCAGCGCCGCGAAACCGTCCTCCACGCGCCGCGCCTGCCGCTCCAGCTGGGCCACCACCAGCTCCGCGGCCTGGGTGGGGGTGGCGGCGCGGATGTCGGCCACGAAATCGGCAATGGTGAAATCCACCTCGTGCCCCACCCCGGAAATCACCGGGATGGGGCTGGCCGCGATGGCCCGGGCCACCACCTCCTCGTTGAACGCCCAGAGGTCCTCCAGCGACCCGCCGCCGCGCACCAGGAGGATCACGTCGCAAAAGCCGAGCTTGCCCAGGTAGCGCAGGGCCCGGGCGATCTCCCCCTCCGCTCCCTTCCCCTGAACGCGCACCGGGTACAGCAGCACCTGGAGGTGGGGCCAGCGGGAGAGCACCTTGAGCACGTCCCGCACCGCCGCCCCCTTCGGGGAGGTCACCAGCCCCAAGCGCTGGGGCAAGGCGGGCATGGGGCGCTTGCGCTCGGGGGCGAAAAGCCCTTCGGCAGAAAGCTTGGCCTTCAGCTGCTCGAACGCCAGCTGCAGCTCCCCCACCCCTTCCGGAACGAGCTCCTGAACCAGGAGCTGCAAGCTGCCCCGCTGCGGGTAAACCTCCAGCACCCCCCGCACCAGCACCGCGAGTCCGTCCGCCAGCTTGAAACGCAGGCGGTCCGCCTGGGAAGCCCACATGACGCAGGCAAGCTGCCCCTGGGGGTCCTTCAGCGTGAAGTAGCGGTGGCCGGAGGCAGCCACCTTCACCCCGGAAAGCTCCCCCCGCACCCAAACCTCCCCGAACGCCGCCAGCTGGGCGTTGATGGCTTCCACCAGCTCGGAAACCTGAAAGACCCTCACGCTGCCCGCTCCCCCAGCCCTGCCGCTGCCCCCATGAGCAGGAAGGTGAGGTACTGGATCTCCGCGTCCCAGAAGTTGTACTCGAAAAGCCCAGCCACGGTGATGGCCACCACCGCCGAGGCCACCGCCGCCACCCAAGCCCGCGCCTCGCCGGAGCTGCGCGGCAAGCTGCGAAAAGCCGTCACCAAGAACGCCCCCACCAGCCAAAGGTACGCCAAAAGCGCCACGAGCCCGCGCTCCGCAGCGATTTGCAGCGGGTTGTTGTGGAGGTGCGGGACCCGGTAGCGGGGGGCGTCGTCCCGGCGGTAGAGCGGGTACAGCTTGGGGACCATGTCCAGCCCCACACCGGTGAAGGGGTGGTCCCGCACCATTTGCAACCCGGAGTAAAGCATGCACAGCCGGTCGTAGTTGGCGTGCTGGCGCAAGTCCAGCGTGGAAAAAAGCCGCTCCCGCACGCTCCGGGGAAAAACCAACAGCACCGCCAGCAACAGCAGCGGGTACACCAGAAGCAAACGCCGGCGCCAGCACGCCGCCAGCGCCAGCACCCCCGCGGCGAACCCCACCCAGGCGTTGCGGGTGAAGGAAAGCGCTAAAGCCGCAAGCGCCGCCGCCACCGGCACCAGGAGCAGCCATCGCCCGGGGATCGGGGTGAGCAGCGCCAACCCCAGCAACACCACCGCCGCCAGCAGCAGCCAGCCGGCGTAGGTCATGTAGTGGGACAGGGGACCGCGGATGCGCTGCGCCAGCGAGTCGAAACCGTGGAAGTACTGCCACACCCCCCAAACCGCGAGCACCGACGTCACCACCGCAAGCCCCCAGGCCAAAAAGCGCAAGAAGTACTCGGTGGAAAGCGCTGCTGCTAGCGGTATCAGCGCAAAGACCAAAAGGCGCGGCAGCTGCTGCACGCTGGTGAGGGGGTCCTGGGAGGCCAGCGCGGAAACCACGGAAGCCCCCACGAACAGCAGGCTGGGGCCCGCAAGCCACCGCCCCCAGGGGCGGCCCGCCAGCTCCCCCCGGCGCAGCGCCACCAGCGCCGCCACCGCCGCCAGCAAGAACAGCGGGTTCGCCACCGCCAGGCGGGAGGAAAACACCGCGCCGGCAGTCAGCGCCCCTGCGGCCAGTCCCGCAGCCCCCACGGCTACTGCTGCGCCGGCGGCAGCGCGTCCTCCACCAGCATCACCGGGATGTCCGAGACCACCGGGTACACGTACCCGCAGCTGCGGCAGCGCAGCCCTTCCTCCACCACCGGCTCCTCGTCCCGGAACTTTTCCCGGTACCGCTCCACCAGCACGGTCCGCACCGCCGGCTCCAACGCCACCACCTCCAGCTCCCCCTGGCAGGAGGGGCAAATCAAAAGCTCCAGGAGTTCCCGATCCACCGCCATGGTTGCCTCCCACGGGATGCTAGCATCATCCCCTCCCCGCGCCGCGCCCCTTGTCCCGGCCCTGGCTCCGGGGCAAGATAGCGCCCATGCGCGTGCTGCACCTGGTGGCAGCGGACCGTTGGACCGGCGCGGCTGCCACCGCGCTGCAAGCGGTGGAGGCGTTGCGCCAGGCTGGGATGGACGCCCATTTGGCGTTCCGCCCCGGGCGCAACCTGGAAACCCGCCTCGCCTCGTACCCCTGGGCGCACCCGATCCTGGAGAAGGAGCGCTCCCTGGCCACGGTGCGCCGGGTGCTCCGGGAGCTTGCGGAGCTGGCGGCCTCCTGCCAGCTGCTCCACGCTCACCTGCCCCACGATCACTTGCTGGCCTGGTGGGTCCAGCGCCGCTTGCCTTTCCGGCCGCGGTTGTTCCGCTCGGTGCACCACCCGGCTCACCTGCGCCGCGACCCCTACCATGCCTTGCTGTTCCGCGCGGTGGAAGGGGTGGGGCTCGCCAACACCGCCATGGTGCCCGCGGCTCGCAGGCTGGCCCCCCGCTCCCGGGTGGTTCCGTTGCCTTTAGCCCTCGAGCCGCGGTTCCGTCCGCTGCCTGCGGCGGAGGTGCGGGCAAAACTGGGCATCCCCCAGGAAGCGTTCGTGGCCGGGACCGTGGGGAAGCTGGACGCCGGGCGGGGCCAGGACCTGCTGCCCCACGCGCTGGCGGCGGTGCCGGGGTGCTGGGGGGTGGTGGTGGGGAAGGGGCCCTGGCTGGAGCGTCTTGTGGCGCTTGCCACCAAGCTCGGCGTGCGGGAGCGAGTGGTGTTCCCCGGGTACGTGGAGGACGGTTTGGAGCTGCTGCTTTCCGCCATGGACGTGTTCGTTTTCCCGGAACCGGGCTCGGACTGGGCCCACCGGGCGGTGGCGGAAGCGGCGGCCTGTGGGGTTCCGGCGCTGGCGGTGGACGTGCCGGGGATCCGCGATCTGGTGGAGCCGGGGCGCACCGGCGATCTCTGGCCCCGGGGGGACGCGGCGGCTTTGGCGGTGCTGCTGCGCCGCTACCGAGAAGACCCAGCGCTGCGCCAGCAAGCTGGCGCGGAAGCGGCGCGCCGCGCGCAGCGCCTCACCCCCGCCGCCCTGGCCCAGGCCCTGGGCTCGCTTTACGGCATTTAGCTTCGGCCCGGGAGGTGCCGCTACTTGGCGTACTCCACCGCCCGGGTTTCGCGGATTACCGTCACCTTGATCTGCCCCGGGTAGGAGAGCTCCTTTTCGATGCGCCGGGCGATGTCCCTGGAAAGCCACACCGCCTCGTCGTCGGAGATGCGCTCCGCCTCCACGATGATCCGCAGCTCCCGCCCCGCTTGGATGGCGTAAGCCTTCTGCACCCCGGAAAACTCCGCGGCCAAAGCCTCCAGCTGCTGCAGGCGCTTGAGGTAGCTCTCCAGCACCTCCCGCCGTGCCCCGGGGCGCGCCGCGGAAATCGCGTCCGCCGCGGTGACGATGATGGCTTCCAAGGTCCGGGGGTCCACGTCGCCGTGGTGACATTCCATGGCGTGGATCACCTCCTCGCTTTCCCCGTACTGCCGCAGCAGGTCCCGGCCGATGGTGAGGTGCGTGCCCTCCATCTCCCGGTCCACGGCCTTGCCGATGTCGTGGAGCAGCGCCGCCCGTTTGGCCACCTTCACGTTGGCTCCCAGCTCCTCGGCGAGGTGTGCGGCGATGCGCGCCACCTCCTTGGAGTGGGCCAGGATGTTCTGCCCGTAGGAGGTGCGGTACTGCAGCCGCCCAAGCAGCTTCATGAGCTCTGGGTGCAGGTCGGGGAACCCCATCTCCATGGCCGCCGCTTCCCCGTCCCGGAACATCTTTTCCTCCAGCTCCGCCTGCACCTTGGCCACCACCTCCTCGATGCGGGCAGGGTGGATGCGCCCGTCAGCCATGAGCCGCTCCAAGGCCAGGCGCGCCACCTCCCGGCGCAACGGATCGAAACAGGAGAGCGTCACCGCTCCCGGGGTGTCGTCCACGATGAGGTCCACGCCGGTGGCGTTCTCCAAGGCGCGGATGTTGCGCCCCTCCCGGCCGATGATGCGCCCCTTCATCTCGTCGTTGGGGAGATCCACCACCGAGACCGTGGTTTCCGCCACGTACTCCGCGGCCAGCCGCTGGATGGCGGTGGCGATGATCTTCCGCGCCCGGTTGTTGGCCTCCTGGGTAGCCTCCTCCTCGATGCGCCGCACCAGCTTGGCCGCCTCCATGCGGGCCTCGTTCTCCATGGCCTTGATCAGCTCCTGCTTGGCTTGCTCGGCGGAAAGCCCCGCGATGCGCTCCAGCTGGGTCCGGGCCTCGGCCACCATGGCAGCCACCGCATCCTCCTGGAGGGAAAGCTGCGTTTCCCGCTCCGCCAGCTGCTTTTCCAAGGCTGCCAACGCCGCTTCCTTGGCCGCCAGCTCCTGGCGGGAGGCGGCCAGCTCCCCCTCCCGCTGGCTCAACCGCCGCTCCAAGCCCAAAAGCTGCTCGCGAACCGCGCGGCTTTCCCGCTCGAACTCGGACCTGGCGGCCAGCAGCTTTTCCCGGGCTGCCAGTTGGGCATCTTGCAGGCGCTGCTGCGCCTCTTGCTCCGCCGCTGCCAAAAGCTTCTTGGCCTCGAGCTCAGCCTGGGTTGCCTGGGCCCGCGCCTGGCGGCGCAAGCGCACCGCGGTGGCGAGGAAAACCCCACCGAGCAGGATTAGCAGACCTGCCACAGCAAGCATCACCGGAAAAGCCATGTTCCCCCCTTTCAAGGATCGAAAGGCACGCGGGGGGATGCGCGAGGGTGGGGCCTTTTATTGCAGGCCCCCGCAACGGCCGTGTGAGCAATCCTACTTGAACCTGTTAGCCACAGGTTGGGAGCCTACCCGCCATCCGTCACTCGCCGCATGGCTCGATCGGGGTGGCGGGACCCGGCACCCCGCAAGTAGGTGTTGGTCCAAGGGTAGTTTCGCTCATCACTTGCCGCGCAGGGGCCTCCAACTTCGCTGCCCGGAACCTCATGGCGAAGCTCCCAAAGCAGCATCTACCTTCGCAATCAACCCTTCCACACGCTCCCGAAGCTTCTCGGTCCGCGTACCAGGATCCGTTTTCCGCTCGCGGAAAAGCTCTTCCGCGATGTTCAACGCCGCCAGCACCGCGAGCCTCCCAGGGTCCACCTGGGGGAGATGCTGGGCGAGCTCCCGCATGCGCCGGTCCACGAAGGCGGCGATGGGCACCAGGTCCTCGCCTTCCTGGGTGGAGCGCAAGCGGTAGCGCCGCCCGAAGATCTCCACATCGATCGCAGCGCAGGCGCTCATGCCTTCTCTCCCCGAGCACAGTATACACCCGCTGCGGCTGTCAAGGGAGAGGGCTAAGTTGGTCGGCTGTTAGGACTTGGGCTTTTCCTGGGGTTTGCCTCCAGGGCGGGCGTCCATGTGCACCTGCCCCTCCAGATGCGCCCCTTCCACCACGTGCAGCGAGGGGGTGTGCAGGTCCCCCTTCACCGAGGCGCTGGCCAGAAGCTCCACCAGCTCCATGGCGTGAATGTTCCCCAGCACCTCGCCCCCCACCTTCACCGTGCGGCCCTTGACCTCCCCTTGGAGCTTCGCCCCCTCCGCCACCTCCACGGGTCCATCCACGGTGACGTTTCCTTCCACTTGCCCTTCGATGCGGACCCCCGCGGTTCCCACGAGCTCCCCCTTGAGCCGGGAGTCCCGGGCAATGACCGTGATGCTGGCGGTGGGACGGTGTTCCTGGGGATGTTCGCGCATGAGGCCGGCCACGCTACCCTCCTGGGTGGAGCGGGCAACGGGATTCGAACCCGCGACTTTCAGCTTGGGAAGCTGACACTCTACCAGCTGAGTTATGCCCGCTCGCGGGCGGCTTGCCGCCGCAAGGAAAATCTAGAGCACACCCCGGAACCCTGTCAAGGCCGTATATGGGTCCAGTACCTTTGGCACTCGGGTTGATGCTGCAGGAGGAAGGATAGCGGAGATTGCTGGCCGAGGGAATGGTGGGGCGCTGGGCGTTGGAGACGACGAGCCAATCGGCGAGTTTGCGGTTGAAGAGGGCGAGGTCGGTGAAGAGCAGGTCCTCGTGGTAGTCCACGAAGGA
>Ga0209018_1000309_pt1 | contig 46825 bp, 27 predicted proteins | sample YNPBryBLVA2012_FD_185814 | JGI IMG/M metagenome (GOLD analysis project Ga0209018, IMG submission 185814) | Anoxygenic and chlorotrophic microbial mat microbial communities from Yellowstone National Park, USA - YNP Bryant BLVA 2012 (SPAdes)... ...
CGTCCATCAGCCCGTTGAACTCGTCGATGCCCTTCTTGCGCCCGTAGAACAGCAGACCAACCACGCCGGCCCCCACCGCCGCGAAACGGGCGGCTTCCTTGAAGATCGCTCCGCGTAGCGGGTCGAGGTCGAGCACCGGCGTGCCCACGGCTTGCACGAGCGCCACCGACGCCGCCGCCCCAACCAGGAAAAACGAGGCCATCGCCCACAAGGGCTCCTTCTCGTTCATGTCGATGAGGCGCACGACCGCGAGGTACAACACGACCATCAGCGCGGTCATCAGCAGCATGGAACCTGGATCGGCCGAACCCGGCATTTCGCAACCCTCCTGCATCGATGCTCCGACGGAGCAGGACCACCACCAACGCAACCGTAACACGGATGGCCGTCGTGAAGGACAGAATCAGATGCGGTGCGGATCCAGGCCGGGCAGCTTGCCCCAGGCAGGCGCCGTGCGGGCGGCCACACCTCGCACGACGACCTCGGCCCCGATCTTCGCCGCCGACCACTTCACCAGGGCGAAGGCAACGATCTCGGCCCCGAAGCGCACAGCAGTCGTGACCGCACCGATGGACTCCCCGGCCGTGGACACGACAGGCTCTCCCGCGGGCCATGCCTCGCATCCTTGCGAACAAGCAGCGACCACGCGCACCAGCGTGCGGGCAGGATGGCCGCGGCTGCGCATCTTGACCACGATCTCCTGCCCCAGGTAGCAGCCCTTGTTGAACGAGATGGCGCGGTCATCCAGCCCAACTTCCTGTGGATAGCAATCCTGGTTGAAGTCGGCAGGGAACCCCGGCCAGCCCAGCACAGGACGCAACCGGTCGAGGACGTCGCCGTCGACAGAGACGGTCCCGGGCAGGCGCGTGCAAGCTTCGACCACCCGGGAGGCCGAATGCCCGGGAACACGGAGCAACGCACCGCCGACACCCGCACACGACACCATCGATCCGACGAGCGATACGTCGGCGTCCCGTGCGGCTGCGAGGACTCGGTCCGCGGACGGGCCGACGATCTGGATCCACCGTGCTGGATCATCGACCATCCGCACCTCTGCGTCTTCCATGACGAGATACCGGTCCAGGTGTGCGTGAATCATCGGCGCGACCGACGACGGCACCGCCAGCAGCAGCGCGTCCCCTGCGACGACCACGGTAGCGTCGGTCAGGATCTTCCCCTTCTTGTCGAGGACCAGGGTGTAGATACCGCGACCGGCATCGAGGCTCGACAGGTCGTTGGTGACCATCCCCTGGAGCCACGTGGTTCTGTCCGGGCCGACGACCTGAAGCGTGGCAAGGTCGGGGCGCGAGACGACGAGGGCGCCCTGGTGAAAGGCAGCGACGATCGAATGCATGGCGGCTACCTGACGCTTCCGGCGCCTGGGCGCAAGAGGTGGTTCAGGCGGGGTCCGTCGAGACGTAGGGAGGAATGATCACGTCGACGGGCTTGACCTTCCAGATGCCGTCGGCGTACTCGCGGATGGTACGGTCGGACGAGAAGAAGCCGAGGCTTGCGATGTTCATGACCGACGCTCGGGCCCAGCGGTCGCGGTCGAGCCAGGTTTCCTCGACGCGCTTCTGGCACTCGACGTACGAGGCGAAGTCGGCGAGCACGCGGAAGGGGTCAGCGTGGATGAGGTTGTCGACGATGGGACGAAACAGCGCGCGGTCGTCGGGGCAGAAGAAGCCCGACGCGATGAGGTCGAGCACTTCCTGCAGCTCCGGGTTGGTTTCGTAGTAGGTGGCGGGCCGGTAGCCGTCGCGGCGGGTCGCGTCGACCTGCTCGGCGGTCATGCCGAACAGGAAGAAGTTTTCGGCCCCCACACGCTCCCTGATTTCGATGTTCGCGCCGTCGAGGGTGCCGATGGTGAGCGCACCGTTCAAGGCGAGCTTCATGTTGCCCGTGCCGGAAGCCTCCATGCCGGCGGTCGAGATCTGCTCGGACAGGTCGCAGGCGGGGACCATCAGCTCGGCGAGGGACACACGATAGTTGGGCACGAACAGAACCTGGATCCCCTTGACGCTCAAGTCCGCGGCGATGGTGTCGGAGACAGCATTGGCGAGCTTGATGATGAGCTTCGCCATCTGGTAGCCGGGCGCAGCCTTGCCGCCGAAGAAGTACGTACGCGGCACGCGCAGCGATGACGGATCCTTTCGGAGGCGCAGGTACGACGCCACGATGTGCAGCACGTTGAGAAGCTGGCGCTTGTACTCGTGGATGCGCTTGATCTGCATGTCGAACAGGGAGCTAGGGTCCACGGTGACGCCGAAACGGACGCGACAGGCGTCAGCCCAGCGCCGCTTGTTCGCCGCCTTGATATCCATGACAGCGTTGCGAAACGACGGGTCTTCGGCGAGCGGCACCAGCTTCTCGAGCAGGTCGAGTTGACGTGGCCACTGGGGACCGACGTGCCTGGTAATGAGCTGCGCCAAGAGGGGGTTGCACTGCAGCAGCCAGCGACGAGGTGTGACTCCGTTGGTCTTGTTGCTGAATCGATCCGGGAACATCTCAGCGAAATCCTTGAACGTGGACCGGCGGAGGATGTCGCTGTGCAGCGCAGCCACGCCGTTGACCGCATGCGACCCCACGATCGCCAGGTTCGCCATGCGGATTCGCTTGTCGTGCCCCTCCTCGACGAGAGACATGCGCGTGAGCCGCGCCACGTCGTTCGGCCACCGGATGAGCACGTCGCGCAGGAAGCGTCGGTTGATCTCGAAGATGATCTGCAGATGGCGCGGGAGCAGCCGTCCGATGAGCTCCACGGACCACTTCTCGAGCGCCTCCGACAACACGGTGTGGTTCGTGTAGCCGATGCACCCTCGCGTGATCTCCCATGCCTGTTCCCAAGGATACTTGTACTCGTCGACGAGCATGCGCATGAGCTCCGGCACCGCGATCGCCGGATGCGTGTCGTTGAGTTGGATCGCTGCCTGGTCGGCGAGGTTGTCGAGGCTCGGATGCACGGACAGGTGGCGGCGGATGATGTCGACGAGGGCGCAGCGTACGAAGAAGTACTGCTGCTTGAGGCGCAGCTCCTTGCCAAGCACGGTCTTGTCGTTGGGGTACAGTACCTTGGAGATCACCTCGGAGGTGTTCTTCTCGGCCACGGCCCGCTCGTAGTCGCCATCGTTGAACAGCTCGAGGTCGAACTCTTCCGAAGCCACCGCCTGCCAGAGCCGAAGCGTGTTCACCGTGTTGTTCCCGTAGCCCGCGATGGGCGTGTCGTACGGCAGGCCGATGACGCTCCGGGTGTCGACCCAGCGCATGCGCCAGGCCCCCTGGTCGTCGTAGTAGGCGTCGACACGTCCGTAGAAGTCGACCCTGACGCTTCGCTCGGGGCGCACGATCTCCCATGGATTGCCGTGCTTGAGCCATTCCTCGGGCTTCTCGACCTGGAAGCCGTTGCGCAAGACCTGCTCGAAGATGCCGAACTGATAGCGGATCCCGTAGCCGTATCCCGGCAGGCCCAGGGTGGCCATCGAGTCGAGGAAACAGGCGGCAAGCCGGCCAAGACCGCCGTTGCCGAGGCCCGCGTCGGGCTCCTGCTCAAGCAGGTCCGCCATCGACAACCCCATGCCGGCCAGCACCCTCTCGGCGTCGTCGTAGATACCCAGGCTGATGAGGTTGTTGGCGAGAGCGCGTCCGAGCAGGAACTCCGCCGAGAGGTAGTAGACCTTCTTGACGTCGGGCTTGTGATAGGCGCCCTGCGTTTCGATCCATCGACGGACCAGCCGGTCGCGCACCATCAGCGCGAGCGCAACGAACTGGTCGCGGGCCGTGGAGGTCGCGAGGGTCTTGCCCTGGGAGTACTGGAGGTGATCGCGAAAGGCGCGATCGAGCACCACGGGCTGCATCCCCGTTCGGTCGTCTTCCACCCGGATGTGGACGTTGTCTGCCGAGGCACCCGCGACGTAGCTGTTGGACATTGATGACGCTCCTTCCCCATCGGAGTGCGGCGCTGCGAACCACCCGAAGCCCCGCCTGGACGCCCCTTGTTAGTCCGCTTCGGCATGGAATGGAACCGGAAGCGGTGGCGCGGGTACATTCCGTCGGCCTCGGTTCCAGAAGAAGCCGGAACCTCCACCAGGGGGGGGCCGAGAACGGGCAACACGACGAGCGACCTGGTGGGTCGGTCGGACCCGACCCCGGCAGCGGGAGTCCTGGCGGACACCGCTCCCGCGCCGCCGGATCCCAATGCGTCACCGATGCGAGGGGGATGACAGCCTTCGAGGCTCGATCACTTCGCGATGAGGATCATCGACGACCGAGGCGGAACGTCGACCGAGGTGCCCTGCACCGAGGTGCCCCTGAGCAGATCTTCGAACGACCCCGCAGGGAGGCCCCCGATCGAACGGGTCGCGTCGCTGCGGTTGATCAGGACGAGCACCGTGTCCCCAGCGGTTTCCATCTTGTACGCGTAGGTGTCGTCGGAGACGGACAGCGTGGTTCGGGTGCCGCGACGCAAAGCGGGATGCGCGGCGCGGATGGCGCCGAGCTTCTTGATGTGGGCGAGAAGCTGCGACTGCCCCGCAGAGTACCCAGACCACTGCATGAACCGACGGTTGTCCGGGTCGCCCGCGCCCGGCAGGCCGACCTCGTCGCCATAGTACACGAGCGGTACCCCGCGCACCGTGAACAGAACCGTAAAGGCGTTGGCCAGACGCTCGAACGCCGAAGCGCCGGCCGGCAGCGCCGGTTGGTTTGCCCACGCCCGATCCTTGCCGTCGTACCAGGGATTGGTCGAAATTGGTGCGTCTTGCGCAAAATGAATCGGACGCGGGACGTCATGGTTGCCCACGAACGTGCTCATGATCGCCTGCGGTCCGTAGTATGTCTCGTAGCTGCCGAGTTCGGCATCCAAAGCGCCCATCCCTTCGGCACGGGTAAGGAGCGTGGACACGAGCTTGAGTCGAAGGGGAAACTCGAACTGCCCATCAAGCATCGATGACCCGACGTAGTGACCGATGACCCCCCGGTCGCCGGTGAACGTCTCGCCCACCATGTAGAAATGCTCCTGCGTGACCGGCTCGACCTCGGTCTTGACCCGGTTGCGCAGGTCGATAATCCACTGGTCTTCGATGTGCTTGACGGCATCGAGACGGAAGCCGTCGACGCCGGATTGCTGGATCCACCACACCGCATTGTCAACCGAGAAGTTGCGCGCATCGGTCCTGGTGAAGTCGAAGTCGGCCAGGTAGTCCGTGAACCAGCACCGCTTGCCCTCAGCGCCGTCCCAGCTACAGCCAGACCCGCACACACAGTTGTCGTTCGGCCAGAACCAGTCCTGGTGCTGCTGATATACGGCAGAACCGACATGCACGTGGTTCATCACGTAGTCAGCAATCACCCGGATGCCGCGCGCATGCGCTGCGTCGACCAGCGCTTGCAACTCCGCCATGGTGCCGAAATGCTCCTCGGTCTGGTCCAGCTCGCTCGGCCAGTAGCCGTGGTAGGCACTGTACATGTGCGTGTCGCCACCGATGCCCGCACCCGCCGCCGACGTGTTGCCCATGGGGGCCGAGATCCACAGCACGTTGACCCCAAGATCGTTGAAATACCCCTCTTCGACCTTCTCGCGCACCCCCGCCCAGTCGCCGCCTTGCCAATCCGCAGGGGTCTGGACCCCGTTGCCCGTCGGTGACCCGTTGTTCGATACGTTGCCGTCCCGGAACCGGTCCACGAACACGAAGTACAGCACCGCATCACGCCAATCGAACCCCGACTGGCTTGCCGAGCAAGCCCACCACCCGCACGTGGCTCCGTTCATCACGGAGTTGAACCCACCATAGCCGTCGGGCGTCTTGTTCGGGTTGCCCGGATCCTCAACCCAATCCGTCCCGTTGATGACGAACTTGTACTGGACCGTACTCCCCCAGGCGACACCATCGACAGTCGTGGTCCACAACGACCCATCATGGGTCATGGCTGCCGGGGTCCAACTGTTGAACGTACCCGCCAACGCCACCGATGTCTCACCGCCGAATGGGTAGCTGAACCGTACGCCGCACGTCCGCTCGCTCTCCGAACACGAAGCCGGTGCGGGTTCACTCGCACAGGTGAAGTTCGCGCAGGTTGCGCCTTCGAGCACCGAAACGGTCCCACCGCGACCGTCCGACACCTGGTTCGAATTGGCGGGATCGTTCTTCCACACGCCGTCGACAACGAACTGATACTGCACGGGGAAGTCGTAGGGCACCGCAACCGACGCCGTCCATTGCGCGCCGCTGCGTGTCATCGGCACACCGTGCTCCCACCCGTCAGCGGAGAACGATCCTCGCACCTCCACGCTCGTCTCCGTCGCTGCCGGATAGGTGAACTCGTGCGCGCAACGCTTGTACTCGTCGGCGCAGGCCGGCCCCGAGTCGACGCCACCGCCGTCCTGCCCGCCAGCACCACCCGTGACGCTGCCGCCACCGGTACCGCTTCCTCCTCCTCCGCCGTAGGCGCCCGAACCTCCTTGTCCGCCCCCGTCACCGGTGTTGAATCCGCCACCGTCGGGCGGGTCGAGGGTGTCAGCGGGACCGTTGTCGTCGGAACCCGCGGCACAGGCACTGAGCCCTGCAGCACAAAGCATGAATGCTGCTGAAACAACGATAGGCGTTCTCATGGGCCAACCTCCTCGCCCGCGGCGCATTCGCGTTGTACACCACGGCGGTAGTCACTCACACATGAGTCACCCCTACGCCCCGCACGTGTCCCCGTCAAGCCACATTCGTCCTCGTTCCCCAACATCGCCTTGCCGGTCGATCCGGCTCAACGGATGCTGTGCGTGGGCCTGCCGACGGACGCACCTGCTTGCGCGCAGGACCAAAGGTCCGCGGTCGAACACGCCAGCGTCTTGTTCTGACGCTCCTGGCGAAGCCATGCGACCAAGCGCCGTGGTCTGCCCGTGGACCTGGCCGACACGCGCGTCCGTGCTTGGCACGAGCAGCAGAACCGGAGGACAATGGGGGCAGAGGATAGCATGGCGTATCCGAAGTCTTCAGGAACGACAAGGTTGCCCTCTGCGGAGGACCGCCTGGGGCGTGCTCGGCTCGACGAACAGCGAGGGCTCTCGCGCCTCGCAAACGTCGCGACGCGCCGGTATCTGCGGGTGACGGGGGCGTGCCTCGCAGGGATGGTCGGGTGCTCGTCACCGACAGGAGGAGACCGTGCCGCAGCCGGCGCAGCGGGCCACGGCGGTGGCGTGGACGCGGCGGAAGCATCGCCGGATGCCCCGCAGCCCGACGGATGGCCCGACGATGCTACCCAGCCCGAGGCGGGGGATGACGTCGCGCCTGCGGACGGGAGCGGCGACAGCGCAACGGCGGTGGAGGTCGAGACCGTGACGGTGCCGACGGGCGGCGTGAGTGCGCGCCTGGCCTATGAGGATGCGTACGACAACGTGGCGGGCGGAGCATGGTATCGCGACTCGAACAACGAAGCTGCGACGCTGGCGTGGGCCGAATCGTACGTGATGATGTCGCTGGCGGCGATGTTCCGTGCAACGGGATCGCCCACGTACCTGGACCGTCTCGCGTGGCACGCCGACGGGGTGCTGGCGCAGCGCGACGATCATCGCGGGGTCGCGGACTACCGGGGAATCTCGGGTGCGTGCTGGAGGAACACGGGCTACCAGCCGAACGGCGAGCCTTACTGCTATGCGGTTCATTCTGGCATGATCGCCTCGCCGATGGTGGAGTTCGCCATGCTCGTCCAGGAAACAGGGCTGGGGCGCGAGGTCGCTTACGACGGTGTCTCGTTCCAGCAGAAGGCCGACACGTACGTTCAGGCGGGGCGGGACACCGCCGCAGTGCACGACGACGAATGGGACAACGCTGGGTACTACGTATTCCGGCCGGACGCGACGTTCCTGCCCTATGCGGGCAAGGACCAGCCCCTGAACCAGTCCAACGCGCTCGGGCGCCTTCTCCTCTTGTTGCACGACGCCACCGGCGACCCCGCGTACCTGGACAAGGCGACGAAGCTCGCGCAGCGATTCAAGGCCCAGATCTCGACAGGATCGCACGGCGAGTACGTGTGGAACTACTGGGGAGGCGCCTACGCGAGCCCGGGTGAGGACATCTCGCACGCAGCCATCAACGTCGAGTTCACGGTGATGGCCGCCGAGCGCGGCATCGGGTTCGGCGCGGCAGACCTCGAAGCGTTCGCGCACACCTTCCTGGCGAACGTGTACCACGATGATGGCACCTTCTCCGACTTCGTCGGCGGAGGGACGACGAACGGGTCGAGCTACCGTGCGCAGGCTGGCCGCTGGCTGCCCCTGTCGCCAACGCGCACGTCGATCTATGCGGCACTTCGCGAGTTGTACGAGCAGGACTACGCCGCAGCAGAAGTCGGCTCGGGATCCCTTCTGCTGACCTGGGCGTGGCTGGCACGCTACGAGCCGGTCCACCGGAACGCCTTCTTCTACTACGTAGACTGGAGCGCTCCGGACGCGAATGGGTGGCGGGAGGCGACCGCCTATGGCGCCAACCTGCTCATCGCTCCCCCGGACTTCACCTTGCCCTGCGTCGCTCGCGTTCGTGTCGACCTTCCCCGCGTGACCGAGGTGGCACAATGGGACGGCGACGTCTACCATACGCTGTTGCGATGGCGCCCGACCGGCGGACCGGCGGTTCGTTGGCTCGGCTACGAGCCTCGGTGGCCCTACTCGTATTGGAATGACCGCGCCTTGTTCGAACTCGAGGACTCGTTCGTTGCAGGTCAAGGCATTCGGGTGCAGGAGGCGGCACAGCCGTCCCCGACACGGGTCACGTCCACGCCGCCGTCGCATGGATCGGCGGGGGTCCCCATCAACTACACGGCAACGGGCAGCGCGGATGGTCCCCACTGGTGGAGCCTCACCACATTTCCCGTCCAGGCGCGGATTGACCCACAAACGGGCGAGCTTTCGTGGACGCCGACAGGGCCTGGCGACTACCCCTTTACCATCCGCCTCCAGACCGACCAGGACCACGTCGACCAATCGTTCGTGGTCCATGTGCAGTGATGTCGAGCCATGTTCCGCATCGCGCACGTCAGCGACCTTCATCTACTCCCCACGCGGTCGGACCGAGCTTTCGTGGACAGGCTCATCGCCTCATGGGGCGAGCATGAGGTGGACCATGTCGTCATCACAGGCGATGTCACGCACGACGGAGACGCGGGCGTGATCGGGTGGTTTGACCGGGCGCTTCGTCGGTCGGGCTGGAACGAAGAACGCTGCACGGTCCTGGGAGGCAACCATGACCTGAGGGCAAAGCGGTCGTTCCGACGTCGGTTCGGCTGGGAGGTTTGCACGTTCCGGATGTTGGACAACGGCAGGGTCGGGTTGGTGACGGTGGACTCGGTCAAGCACGGTGGGCTGCTGGACCGGAACATGTGGAGCCCTCGAGGATGGCTCACAGGCAACGAGCTGGCGGCATTGGACGACGCGCTGGACAGGTGCGCGGGTTGCGCGGTCCGAGTGCTCGCCTTGCATCACCATCTGTTCCACACACCGGTGTCAGACCTGGACTGGCTGACGAGGTTGGGGACCGTCCTGCCGGGCAGGCTTCGACTGTGGGGGCCACTTCAGAATGCGGAGGAATTGTTGGAGAAGGCGCAACAGAGGCGGGTTCAGGTCATCTTGAGCGGGCATTCGCATACGCCGCAGTCGCGTCGCATCGGTGGCGTCCGATGCTATGTCGGAGGGGGCACGACGACCTTCGAGGAATACAGGGTATTGAGCGTGGACGACCGAGGTACGATCCAGGTCCGATGGGCGCAACCATGACCATCACGAGCTGCCGGACTTCGGAGCACAGGCAACGGACCGGCAGCCGATTCTCCATCGCGAGTTGCCCACTGCAAACGATCCACAGCAACGGGCCTCCTGTCCGCTTTCCTGCTTTCGTCCAGGCGGCTTCGACCGCAGCGTGGAGTACGGCGCCCGCCGTCGATTAGCCATGTGGCTCCTTGGACCCGTTTCCGGGCTTCGGCAGGCGGTTGTAGGGCCAGCCGAGGCCGACGGGCCTGGTGGGCGGTTCGGGCTGCGCGGCAGGGGACGGTTGTTTGGACCGTTGGGGGCGGGGGCCGGCGGCTGCGTGTCGAGGTGCCTTGGTGGAAGACCTGGGCGCCGGATCCGGTTTGGTCGCCGCCTTTTTCGCGGCTGGTGGCGGAGGAGGCTTGGGCCTGGCCGCCGGACGCACCGGATTCGAACGCACGCTGATGCCTTCGAATGGCTCGCTGATTTCGATATCCAGGGAACGGACCGCGGAGGGGCTCGACGCGTATTCGACGACGAGTTCGGCGCTGACCTCGATGGCGTTGTCGGATTCGCGGATGGCGACGGAGGAGCCAACGGCGGGGGGAGCCTTGAGCCGGTCGCGCGCTTGCCGGACGGAGGCGCCGAGCCGGGCGGGGTCGGCCGGGTCGGGCATGCTCTTGAGGAGGTCGTCGATGGCGCGGTTCATTTCGCGGGCCGAGGCCCACCGGTCTTTCGGGTCCCGGGAGACGGCTCGCATGATGGTGGCCACCAGGGGACGCGGCGCATCGGGGCGGATCGGCGCGAGGGGTGGGACTCTGCTCTGTTCCACCGCCTCGAGGACTTGAATCTGGTTGCCTGCGGCGAAGAGCTTCTTGCCGGCCAGACACTCCCACAGCGACAACCCCAGGCAGTAGATGTCAGTACGCTCGTTGGCTTTTTCGCCGTGCAGCATCTCCGGCGCCGTGTAGGACAGCTTGCCCTTGATCATGTGGGGCAACGTCATCGTGGAGCGGTCCATGGCCCTGGCGAGCCCGAAATCCGCCAGTTTGACCACACCGTTGATGCCGAGCAGGATGTTGCTCGGGGTCAGATCCCGGTGAATGACCGGAAGCGGACGTCCGGCGGCGTCGCGGCGTTCGTGCGCAGCGGCAAGTCCGTGCAATGCCTGATGAGCGATCAAGGCCACGGCCTGCCACGGCACGTGCACCTTGACTTGATGGAACCCTCGCATGTACTCGAACATGTCGAGGCCGTCGACCCACTCGAGCACGAGATAGTAGGATCGCTTGTCGTCCTGGCCGAAGTCGATGGTCTCCACGATGTTGGGGTGACGCAGGGTCTGGCCGACCCGGGCTTCTTCGAGAAAGAGCGCGACGATGCTGGGATCGGCGGACAGCTCGCCGAGCATGCGCTTGACGGCGACCACGCGTGGTTTGGGGTGGTGGTGGTCGATGGCGCGCCAGACGACCGCCATGCCGCCCCTGCCTGCGATCTCGAGGAGCTCGTAGCGTCCGGCGATCACATGGTTCGGCGGTTTTCGGGTCATGCGCTTCGCGATGGTAGCATGGGTGAGGTTGGTCGGGCCGAATTCCCCGACAGGCGACCGGGCAGACAGCGGCGAGGCGGAACGTATCCGGCCAGGCGAGCGCGGACGGACTTCAGGCGAAGCCGGTCGCGTTGCGGCGAGAACCTGTCGCCGTGCGGACCGGCACGTGATAGGGTCCGCTGCTGCCCCAAAGGTCCGGGGCCAGGGAGCAATGCATGGCAACGAGCTCGCCGGAATCCACTTCCAATGCGACACGTTCGGGCGCTTCCCCGCGCGTGAGAATCGATGAGCTGGCAATCCTCGAACGCCGCGTCACCGCGGACGGCCTGCGTTACGAGATCAAGTCGCAACGCGTGATGACGGCTGCCCACGATCCGGTGCTGCCGGTGTTCGACGGCTGGATGCAAGGCGGCGAGCTCGTCGTGAGGGCGTCCGGCCTCTGCGACGGTCCGTTCACCGCCTGTCTGGACCTGGAAGGCAATCGCGTAGGCGCGCCTGTCGAGGCCAGTGTCGTGCAGTCGTCGTCGTCGTTCTTGCACTTCTCGTTCGAGATCGTGGTGCCGCTGCGAGCTTTCAGCACGTTCTTCGGAGCCTCGGCAAGGCTTGGCGTGGCGATCGCGCCGGGCGACCGCGTGCTGCGTCTGGTCCGTCCCTCGTTCTTTCCGATCCGCGCGACAGGGCCTCAGATCACGAACCTCGACATGCTCGAGGCCACCGACTCCATGCTCTTCGACGCCCCCGAGCGTCGCCTTTTCGATTTGCAGAATCCGGAGGAAGGCACCTGGGTCGGCACAGGCAAGTGGCGCCTGCGCCTGTTCGCTGAGTGGGAGCGCAACGACGGCGAAGGCTACGCCATCGACACCCGCCCGAGCAGCGTCCTCCACCGTTGGCAGCGTGCGAACGACCAGACCGACGTGCTGTGGGAAGATGTCACTCGCCGTTCGGGCGGTCGCAAGACCTACACGGAGTTCCTGCTGGACACGTCGCACAAGGACTTGCTGCCGGTCCCGCCCGAGGGCAAGGACATTCCGCTCGACGTCATCGCGGAGCATGTGCTCACGTTCGGCGGCAACACGTGCGCGCTGACCTGGCACGCTTCCCTGCCCTTGCGTCTACGCGACCCCGTGCCGCTGCTCAAGCACTTCCAGCGTCTTTCGGCGGTTGGCATCGACTTCGGCACCACGGCCACGGTGGCTGCGCTACACCACAAGGGCTACCGATCGCTGCTCCGCCTCGGACCATCGACCGCGGGCTCCTCCGAGAACCCGACCTACTTGCTCGTGGAAGACCACGCGAAGCTCTGGGAAGAGATGTCGTCGCGCAGTGCGAAGCGTCGCTTCCCCAACGTGTTGCGTCTGGTGCTGGGCAGCCATGCCGCGTACGACAAGATGGCGGAATTCCCTAGCGCCGTCATCGGCGAACTCAAGAGTCTGCCCGAACGGGTGATCGCCCTCGACCAGTCGCCGCAGTTCCGCGACCGTCAGAAGCAGGCCGACTTCTTGCTCGACGAGGCGCGGGTCAGGGTGCTGGTCAGGACGTATGCCTATCTGCTGGGGCGGGCGATCAATCGTCCGGGGCAGGACGTGTACCTGCACTACTGGTTGACGCACCCGGCGAAGTTCGAGAAGCGAACGCGCGAACTGCTGGAGGAGGAGATCCGGGCGGGCATCCTGCTGAGCATACCCGAGGGGATCCCGGCGGATGAGATCACGGTGTCGATGAAGGCGAGCGAGCCGGAGGCGTTTGCGGCGGAGGTCTGTCCGGAGCTCGCGGCCGCACCGGAGCTCGAGCCGCTCGTGGCGAAATTCGGGGAGCTGCGCTTTGCGGTGTTCGACTTCGGAGGCGGCACCCTCGACATCGCCTGCGGCCGCTTCCGCCCTGCCACGGAGGAGGAAGCGCGAGAATCCGGCGCCTCAACGGTGGTCGAGACCCTTCAGGTAGGTGGCGACGAGCATCTGGGCGGCGATTCGCTGACCCACGAGCTGGTCTGGCTGACCCATCAGCACGACAAGTACCTTCCCGAGATGGAGGAGAAGGAGGTGCCGATGATGCGTCCGACCACGGTGCCGCCGAATACGCTGGCGAACAAGCCTCATCTGTACAAGCGGAGCCTGGCGGGGCGTCAGAACATGATCCGGTTCCAGCGAGAACTGGCGCTGGAGGCGGTGAAGTTCAAGCGGTCGAACGAGCCCAGGCGTGTGGAAGAGCTGAGCGTGGCACGGCTGGATGGTAGCGAGGTTCGCGTGCAGTCGCTCAAGACGGACATCGCGGGGCTTCACGCCAAGATGACGGCGCACCTCAAGACGAGGATTCGCGACGGCGTGCGGCTGCTGTCGAGCATGCTGCGCAACACGAGCTGGGGAGGAAACGGCGATTGGCGCGAGCAGGGCGTGGTGCTGCTGCTCGCGGGCAACTCGTCGCGCAGCGAGTTCGTGGAGAACGCGCTGGCCGAAGAGCTCGGCATCTCGGACCTGAAGGTGTGGCGTCCCGGTTCGAACGGGCCGTTCCAGCAGGTCGTGCTCTACGAGACACCGCCTCGCGTGGAGCGGGGCGTGACGGTGGTGGGGGTGACGCCCAAGACGGCGGTTGCGTTGGGCGCGCTTCGCATCGCCAACCACGAGGTGCACCTGGTCCGACGTGCGCAGGGATTCAGCTACTTCCTCGGCGACCTGCGCGGCTTCCCGCCCAAGTTCGTGGCGCTCATTCCCATGGGTACCCTCCCCGGCGATCCGAACCGCGAAGGGCCGCACTTCGTGGACTTCGGCACCTGGGATGCGCAGAAGCCGCTGCGCGTGTGCAAGGATTACTCGCCCGGAAAGATGACGTCGAACGACCCACGTCTGTCGATTGTACCGACGGGTCTGCCGCTGCACACGATGGGTAGGCTGTCGGTGTGCGTGGTCGCGCCGGACGAGGTGGCGTTGCGGCTAGACAGGGAGGGGGAAGAGCCGTTGGTGACCACGTTGAACCTCGCGAAGTTCATGGACTGAGCCATGCCGATGCGTACCGAGCCGTTCGTGACAGCGCTGCGTGCCGAGATCGACGCCGTGGTGGCCCGATACGAGGCGATGGTGCGGGCCCATCAGGAAGCGGTCGGTGCGGTGTCGCAGGACCAGCTTCGGACGCTGCAGGCTCGGACGGATGTTCTCGAACGGGAGCGCACGGAGTTGGCGTCGGCGCTGCAGGCACGGGAGGCGGAGGCCGCGCGGCTGCATGCACGCATTGCAGAACTCGAGCAGACGTTGGCGCAATCGCGGGAGGCCGCGGCGCGAGCGGCCTTGGCGGCGGACCAGGCCGAGCAGCACGCGCAACGGCTGCAGGCGCGTCTGGACGAGGTGGCCGGTCTGTCCCGGATGCTCGACGAGGTGTTCGATGGCGAGCGTCGCTTCGTGGCGGCGTATCAGGGCGCCGTGGGGACGCCGTTCGGCGAAGCGGTGGAGCGCGCGGTCGGGATGCCGGTGACGGCGTCGCCGGAGACGTTCGGTGCGATCAAGGCGAAGCGTGCGGACGTGCTGCTCACGCACGCTATCCAGGACCGGGGCGCGCGGGTTGCGATGAACCCGCTGGTGGATGCGGAGCGGGCGGCCATGCAAGGGATGGCGGAGGCCGCGGGCTGCGAGTTGATCGTGCCGGAGGTGGGCACGCGCTATTCCTCCCAAAGGATGGAAAAGGTTGCAACGCTGCGCGATCCGGCGGAGGACGGGAACGTGGTGGAGTGCATGATGCCAGGCTTGCGGTTGGTGGGATCGGCCGGAGCGCTGGTGTTCCCGAAGGTGAAGGTGGGCGTTGGATGACCCCTGCAGCGAAAGGCGCGCCGGGGTGAAGGCAGCAATGGTTGTCGGCGCGGGCCAGGCGCTCGCGATGAGCCGGAGCAGTCGAGAGGAGACCAGGCATGTGGAGCCCGGAGACCCGAAAAAGGAACGCTGAAGATCTCAAGAGGATAGCGGACAAGCTGCTGCGGTATCGACAGCTTGCCGACAGGTTCATCGGTTACTTCAAGAGTGACAGCGACAACGCTCGCCTGCTCGGCCAGCTTCGGGGCAAGTTCGACGACCTCCGGGCACGCGCGCTCGATCGCCAGAAGCGTCTGGCCAAGGGCGTGGTGAAGATCGGCGTTGTCGGGCTGGAGAAGCAGGGCAAGAGCGCGTTCCTGTCGGCCTGGCTCGACAGCGAAAAGCTGCTGCCGAGCGAGGCGGAGCGTTGCACCTGGAGCACCACCGTCGTGGAGCCGGGGGAGCCCGGCCGGTACTGTGCAACCGTCGAGTTCTACAGCGAGGAGGAGTTCAAACAACGCATCGCGAGCTACTTCGACGCGCTGGAACCGGGCAGCGCCGAGCGGTGGGCCGGGCTGAACAACAACGAGCTGATGCGTCTGCGCGCCGCCTTCCGTGAGCGGGAGGGCTTCGAGGTCGACGACGTCGACCGGGCGGGGCGTCGCGAGCAGATCGCGTTCGCGGAGCTGGCAGACATTGCGGCCGGGCTCTCGGAGATCAAGGCGTCGCTCAACAAGCCGCCGCTCACCATCGAAGCGCCTTCGATCGACCAGCTCGCGGATCGCATTCGCCCCTTCATCGCCTTGAAGGACACGTTGCACGGCAACAAGCCCTACCCGGGCGTGCGCGCGGTCCGGCTCGTCACCGTCACCATCCCGGTCCGCGGTGCGATGCCCGGCGTGGTGCTCATGGACCTGCCCGGTATCGATGCGCCCTCCGACAAGGCACGCCGCGACACCGAGGAGGCTCTCACCAACGAGGTCGACGTCACCGTCTTCATCAAGGACATCACGCGACCATCGCTTGTGCGCAACGAGATCGATCTGCTCCGCACAGCGCAAACGGCGGATCGGAGCATCTCTCTCAAGGATCGCATGTTCGTGGTGCTCACCAAGGCGGACCTGTACGACCACCCCGACGAGAACGGCAACTGGCACTGGGCGCTGGCGGTTCGGAACTTCAAGGAGCAGGGGATCGACCGGATCTTCCCGTACTCGAAGGTATGGGTACACCGTGGGCCGGACATGGACCATCCGGTGGCGCGGCACCTGATGGACTTCTACGGGTCGACGGTGCCGGTGCACGGGCTGGAGAAGCTGCAGAAAGCGATCGAGCAGTATCTGTCGACCGACATCGAGATGTTGGACCGCAAGGTGATGACGGCGATCACGACGGAGTTCAGCGAGCTGGAGCACCAGCTACGGGGTGCCCTGGTGTCGGTCAAAGACGGCCTGTCGGACCGAGAGTTCGAGCGCCGGGCCGAGCAGGTGTTCGACGAGCTGTTCGAGCAGATCCGGGCTGGTGAGGATCCGCTGGGCCTGCTGCCGGAGATCCGCAAGCGGCTGAGCATGTTCATGGACTTCGAGCTCAGCGAGCAGCAGCGCCTGGTCCGCGCCAAGCGAGCGGACCAGCGTATCCAGGAGATCCGCAAGGATCTGCTGTCCAAGCTCACGCCTGAGGAGGCTGAGGCCAAGCGCCGTCAGATGCCGAGCCCCGGCCTGATGAACGAGACGGCCGTCGAGATCGAGATGCGCAAGCAGATGCGTGAGCGCGTGGCGTCGCGGATTGCCGGGCTAGGCGAGGACTTCCGCAACACGGCCAGGGAGAGCGTGGAGCGCATGCTCAGGGAGATGTTCGTCAACGCGGTCTACGAGGGAGGGCGTCTGGAGGTGTTGCTGCCGCCGGGCAAGTCCCTGGTGGAACGCATCGACGCGCTGGGTCGAGCCGGCCAGGTTTCCGAGAGCGTGGTCCGCTACCAGAACAACGAGATGGCCAAGGCCGACGTCGCGTTCGAGGTGTTGTCCCGCTACTTCGCGCGGCAGATCATCGACATCCTCGACGCGACCGACGCGGGAGACCGGGAGATCCGCGAGAAGGAGATGCAGGGGCTCGAGCAGTTCTTCGGCATGGGCATCGCTGACAAGGCGGTACAGCGGACGTCGAGCGTGCTGTCCGCGGTGCGCGCGAAGGTCGGGTTGAGCGGCGAGCAGCAGGAGGAGGCGCCAGCAGCGGCCGCGCCGGCGCCGGCCCTCGGCGGCTTTCCGTCGGTCGGTGCGGCGCAGTTTCCCACCGCTCCGGCGGTGGTGCGCTCGAAGGACGAGAAGCCCAAGGTGCCGGAGCCCGGCAACGAGCAGGCACCGGGCGATTACCCCGCGGTTCACCGCGACTGGTCGAAGATGCTGCAGCGAGTGCGTACGGATGTCGATCGCATCTGCAACTTTCTCGAGGCCTTGGCCAAGCACCCGCGCGGGCTACAGAAGTATCACGAGGAGGCGGTGCGAACGGTGCACGACTCCTGGATCGACCGCGAAGGGTCGCAATCGCTTCGGCGGTGGGTCCGGTCGGAGTGCCCTCGGATCTGGCCTCACAAGTTTGCGGCGATCGAGGCAGAGAAAGAGCGGGCCCGGGCCGACATCAGGGCGCTGGAAGAGCTGTTCGGCAATGGCGTGTCGGACGGCGACGAGGCGGTACCGCCGGGCAGCACGGGCGTCGACGCGAAGCAGAGCGGAGGCTGAGAGATGGCATACGACCTGGCGCCGCTGCGCAGCTATGTACGATTCTACCAGACGGTAGTGACCCAGCTCGACTCGGCCTGGGCAGCGCTGATACGCACGCACCAGACCGCGCAGGAACGCTTGCAGCCGTTCGGCGAGCCGCTGGGGGTGCTCCATAGCACCGCGCTCCAGGCCGCGCTGGGGCCTGCGCCCGCGCCGCCGGCGGCTTTGCGCGAGCTCTGGCAGCCCCAGGATCCCAAGGACCTGACCGGGTTGACCGACGTCTACGAGGTCGTGGGGCGTTTTTCCTTCCAGGGCGTGGACGACGAAAACCTCAAGCGCGTGCAGGCGCTGGTCTCGGCGGCTCGCAACGAGGTGCACGTGCAGCGCGGCCGCCTGACCGAGCTGGCGAAGCTGCCCGACGTGGCCTCGGCGCAGGCCGACAGGATGGCGCTGGAGGAGTCCCGAGGCGAGGCGCAGAAGCGCGCGAACCGCCTGGCGGCTTTCGCACCGCTGGCGCAGACGCTGCAGCAGCGGGCGGCGCAGACGATCCACGCAGTGCGTGGGGTTCCCATCCCTGAGCTGCGCGACGTGAACGCGGCAGCCAATGAGTACAAGACGTTCGCGAAGAAGCTCGACCAAGTGTACCAGACATGCTTGCCGTTCCTGCGCAAGGCCTTGCAGGACATGCTCGACTACGCAGGTTGTCAGATCTCCCAGTCCTGGCCGGAGTCTCTGCCAATCCAACCCGAGCTTCCGCCCGAGTTCCTGATGGTGCCGCCGGCGGACTCCCCGGAGACGAGGCGCGCAAAGGCAGCAGTCGACAGCTTGCAGGAGGAGGATATCCAGCTTGCGCGTGCCCGTGACGACGTCGCGGTGACGGTGGCGCGGCTCGAGGCGGAACTCGGACAGTATGTGGCAAAGGATGCCGAGGCGGCCCAGGAGGTCGAACGAGCTGGCGTGCTGGTGAGCTACGCGAGATCCCTCGAAGAGCTGGACCAGACGCGCAGGAGCATCGCACAGCTCGAGCAGCAGAAAGCCCAGCGCACGCAGACGATTGGCGAGTTGCTCCAACGTCACAAGGAGACGGAGGCGGCGATTGCCGCCTTGGAGCAGGAGCTGGCGACCCGCAAGCATGAGATGGGCGAGGCAAGCCAGCAGCTCGCGGTCGAACGCGACAACGAGCCGGCTATCTTCGGCAAGGACGAGTGGCGCAGGCGCGTGGCAGACCTGGAAAACCTGATCGATCAGCTACGAAATGCCTATGCACAGCGAGAAGGCGTGCTCAACCAGCTCCGCATCGACATGTCGTCGCTGGGAGTTCAGGCGCAAACGGAGGGATCCCAGCGCACCCTCATCGATCGATGGATCGCGGATGCCGTCGCCAAGGAGAAAAAGATCTTGGAGGAGTCGCGAGCGCTGGAGTCCAAGCTCGGATCGGGGCGTCCGGTGCACACGCCTACGGTCGGCGACGCCGAGCAGGTGATGGCGGCAGCGCAGGCGGTGCGTGCGGAGGTCCAGGAGCGCATCGAGCGGTTGAAGGCACAGATCCGGTCGAACAAGGAAGAGAGCGCAAGGATCGTGGCGAGGCTGAAGCAGATCGAGGTGGAGCGTCAGAAGATGTCGGGCTATCTGCAGAGCGCGGTCGATGCGGCCAGCCGCGGGCAGGCGTTTGCACTCGAGCAGATGGCGGTACGACGGCGGTCCGCGGTGGAGCAGCATGTCAACGAGGTACTGGGCGAGCTGGAGAAGTCGTTGAACGCGGTGGAGGCCGTATTCATCGAGCCTGCGAGGGAGGCGATGCTTCAGAACGAACAGCCCTCCGAGTCGAGGGCGGCCGTGATCCGGGAGCAGGCCACGTTGCTACGCCCGGTGGCGCAAGCCCTCGCGAGCGAACTCGATCAGGAGCTGTTGGCGCAGGACGCCTTGCTCGGCCAGCTCCAGCGCGAGTTCTGCGACGTGGCGGCCGAGGCATGCAGGAACGCGTGGGGATGACGGCCCTGGGCCGCGTCCTGCCCGTCGCACGAGGACTGGCCCGTCGGCTCCGAGCGGTCGGAGGTGAGACACCCGATGAATCGATGGAACGGTTGGGGTCCGGAGTCCGAGGTCTTCATGCTGCCCGCCGGCGGCAACGCCTTCTTGCAGGCGCGTGTCGGGCCCTCGGCGCCGCCGCGTGATGCCCCCCTGCGGTCGGTGGTCGCGTCGGTGCCGGTGTCTCGCCTGCCGCCCCACCCGCTGGTTTCGACCGATCCGGAGGAGCGGGTTCGTCACGCCCGCGGCCAGAGTCTGCCGGATTGGATCGCGTTGCGGACCGGCGTGATCGGGGTGTTCCCAGATGGTGTGGCCCACCCGACCGACGACGCCCAGGTGCGCGAGTTGCTGGCCTATGGTAGGGACGCAGGCGTACGGCTGATTCCGTACGGCGGCGGCACCAGCGTGGCGGGACATATCAATCCGCCTCCGGGCGACGCTCCGGTGTTGACGATAGCGATGGACCGGATGGCGGGGTTGCTGGCATTCGACGAGGGCAACCACCTGGCGACGTTCGGTGCGGGGGTGAGAGGGCCGGCGCTGGAGCAGATGCTGGCGGTCCGTGGGTTCACGCTCGGCCATTATCCGCAATCGTTTGAGTTTTCCACGCTCGGCGGGTGGATAGCGACACGGTCGAGCGGTCAGCAGTCGGCGGGCTATGGTCGAATCGAGCAGACTTTCGCGGGCGGAAAGGTGCAGACGCCGCTGGGTGAGCTGCGCATGGCCCCCTACCCGGCGTCGGCAGCAGGACCGGACCTGCGAGAGATGATGCTCGGGTCGGAAGGGCGGTTTGGCATCATCACGGAGGCCGTCGTTCGGGTGCGGCCGAAGCCCGATCGGGAGATTTTCCGCGCGGTGTTCTTTCCGGAATGGGAGAGTGCTTGGCTTGCGGCTCGGGCCATCGCCCATGCGCGAATCCCCTACTCCATGCTACGCGCGAGCACCCCCGTCGAAACGGAAACCATGCTGGCTCTGGCTGGGCACCAGAAGCTCATCTCAGCCCTCGAAATGGTCCTGGCTTTCCGTGGCGCGTCGAAGGGCAAGTGCATGCTCCTGCTGGGGTTCTCGGGGCGTCACCGCGCGGTTGCTGAGGCGCTCGCGGCGGCGCTTGCGATGACGAGCAAGTACCATGGCGTATACGTGGGTCCGCTCGTCGCAGACCAGTGGATCAAGAATCGGTTCCGCGCTCCCTACCTGCGCAATACGCTCTGGGAAGCCGGGTATGCAGTCGACACGCTGGAGACGGCTCTGACGTGGGACCGCGTTCCCGCGGCGGTCGACGCGATCGAGGCAGCGATTCGCGCCGCCCTGTCCGATGTGGGTGAACGCGTCCATGTGTTCACGCACCTTTCGCATGTGTACGAGACCGGATCGAGCGTGTATGCGAGCTACGTGTTCCGGATCGTGCCCGACGCCGACGAGATGATGCGCAGGTGGAAGCTGTGCAAGGATGCTGCGAGCAAGGCGATCGTGGCAGTGGGCGGCACCATCAGCCACCAGCACGGCGTGGGCCTGGACCACGCGGGCTACCTCCAGGCGGAGAAAGGCGCGCTTGGAATCGGCGCGTTGCGTGCGCTGACGCGGTACTGGGATCCAACCGGGATGATGAACCCGGGCAAGCTGATCGAAGACGAGTGACGGGCATGTCGCACAAGCGTTGGACGGCGTGGATGCCGGCGTTGCTGGTCGCGGCGCTGATCTTCGTGCTGTCGTCGATTCCCGGGCAGGATTTGCCCACGCCGACCATCCCAGGGTTGGACAAGCTGGCACACGGCGGGATCTACGCGGTGCTGGGCTGCGCGGTATCCCTCGGCCTGCACCGCGGTGCGGGGGTGGCGACGAGAGGTCGCATCATCGCCCTCGGCATGGTTGCAGGCGCGGTCTACGGTGTATCCGACGAGCTCCACCAGGTTTTCACGCCACGCCGTACCTTTGAGGTGCTGGACGGGCTCGCGGACACGGTAGGCGCCCTGGTCGGGTCGGTCGGTTACGCGACATGGCGGATGGGGCACAGCGACGAACGACACACGCAGACGTGATGCCCGGCCCGGGTCAGGCCGCGGACTTGTGGCGGGTATTGCGCGCTCATGAAACATCTCGTGAGCGTGGTTGCACCGCCACGTGCGTTTCGAGGTCTACCCGCACACCGACACGCGCTGGCAGGCTGCGCCTGCGAGGCTGCATCGCCGGCTCATCCGCTCCGAGCGCCTTGCGAGTTGTCGAGACGGACGCGAGGCTCATCGGTGTGAAGAGCATCCCGCGCTGGCGAGGTGCGCGAGGATCGTGCACACTTTGTTTCGTGCAAGCGTGGTCAGTAGTTCGTAGTGCCAGCGTGCGGCGAGCGCAAACACAATCGATGAGTGCCCGCACGGGGAGGTCGTAATTGCGCGCGCCGCCCACGCTGCTGGCATCCCGGTTCTCTGGGCTTCGATTCACGGCTAGCGGGGGGACGGCCGATGTGTTCCAGGCGGTCGACGACGACACCGGTCAGCGCATTGCTATCAAGGTCCTCCGAGAAACCGACAGCGCATGGCTGGACCGATTCGAACGCGAAGTGCAGGTGCTGGCTGCGCTGCGCCATCCGGCGGTGGTTCGCTATGTGGGCCATGGTCTCACGACCGACGGTCGCCCGTTCCTCGCTACGGAGTGGATCGAGGGGCAGACGCTTCGGGCACGGCTCGCGCAGGGACGGATGGCCTTGAGCGAGACGTTGGACCTGGTCCAATGGCTGTGCGAGGGGCTGGCGGAAGCGCATGCGCTCGGGCTGGTCCACCGAGACATCAAGCCGGGCAACATCATTCTTCCGCACGGTGGTGACCAGCGTGGCAAGCTCATCGACTTCGGGTTGATTGGAACGCAAGCCGTGCCGTCGACGACGCTCCCTGGGTTACTGCTTGGCACGGTGGGGTACATGTCGCCAGAGCAGATTCGCAACGCCAGTGGGGTGGACCCCCGCAGCGACGTCTACTCGATGGGCTGCGTGCTGTTCGAGTGTCTCACCGGTCGTGGGCCATTTCGCAGCGACGACCTGGTCGGGACCATCGGGAAGGTGCTGTACGACGACACGCCGCGCGTCGCGGACCATGTGCAGGGCATACCGGACTCGGTCACGACGCTGACCGCCAGGATGATGGCCAAGCGACCGGATGACCGCCCCGCGACGGCAGCGGAGGTGGCCGCGCTTCTTCGCGGCGAACGCGGCTTGCCTCCGCCCGCAGGGCTGTCGGTGTCGAGTTGCACGCGGGGGATCACGGACCGTGAGCGCCGAATGCTGTGCGTGATCTTCACTGGGGCAACCTACGATCACGAACCGGGTGAGCATCAGGTAGCACGCGAACAGGCCGACCGGACCATGGTGTCCATGCTGCTACCGGGAGCGATCCTCGAGGAGATTGTGCATCCCTTTGGCGGCACGGTGGAATTGCTGGCCAGCAATCTCGCCCTGATCGCCCTTCGCGGCAAAGGACCCGCGACCGACCACGTCGCCGACGCTGCACGGTGCGCGCTGGCGCTCCGAACTCGCATGGCTGGCGTGCCCATGGTGCTGGTCACGGGGCTCTGGGAGCCCGAAGCGCCCCTCGGGGTCGGTGAGATGTTCGACCGCGGCGCGCGGATGCTGCGTGCGGCACGGTCGGTGCCTGCGACGCGGGGAGTCCGCATCGACGACGTGACGGCCGGGTTGCTCGGTGCGAGATTCGAAGTTGCAGACAAGGGCTTCGGACCTGTACTGCTTCGCGAGGCGCGAGCACCGACGGCGCGGCGACAGCTCCTGGGACGCCCCACCCCATGCGTCGGGCGCGAGCGCGAACTCGCTTTGCTGGATGGAGTGTGGGCCGAGTGCCTCGCTGAACCACGGGCGCGCATGGTCTGGCTTTCGGGTGCTCCAGGGATCGGCAAGACGCGCTTGTTGCAAGAAGCGCTGGCACGCGTTCGCGCCGTCACGCCACACGTGCAGGTGTGGCTCGCGGAGGCAGCGGCACGCACCGCAGGTTCACCGCTCGCCACGTTGCGCGCGATCCTGGGCAGTGTGTTCAAGCTGAAAACATGGGAGCGCGAGGCAGGTCAGATGCGGCGGATTCGCAGCCGGGTCGCACGCCACGTTTCCCCGGCCGATGCACCACGGATCGCGGCCTTCCTCGCGGAAACGTGCGGCGTACGCGGTCGCGAAACCATCGAGCTCCGAGCGGCCCGGCACGATCCCGCGCTCATGGCGGACCAGACCGAACGGGCATGGGTCGACTTCATTGGCGCCGAATTGGCTGCCAGACCGTTGCTGATTGCCATCGACGACGCCCAGTGGACGGACGGCCCGACGTTGCGATTGTTGTCCGCCATGGTGCAGGTGCATCGCGCGAAGCCGCTGCTGGTCCTTGCCTTCGCTCGGCCGGCGTTCCACGAAGCGTGGATTGCTCTGCCCCCACGAGACCTGCTGCTCACCCAAGAAATCAAGCCGATCTCCCAGGCCGCAAGCGAACGCCTGGTCCGGGCGGTGCTTCCGGCCCTTTCTCCGGACCTGGTCCGACACATCGCGACGATTGCCGAGGGTAACGCCTTCTTCCTCGAAGAGCTCATCCGCGTATTCGCACAGGGAGGAAGCGCTTCGGACGCCGGCAGCATCCTGGCGATCATGCAGAGCCGGCTCGAATCGCTTCCCTCGTCGCTTCGTCGCGTGCTCCGCGCGGCGAGCGTGTTCGGCGACGCGTTCTTCAAGAGTGGACTGCTCTACGTCCTCGGCGACACGATGTCTCCCGCGGCTGTCGACCTTGCGCTGCACGCGCTGGTCGAGCAGGAAATTCTGCAACCGGTCGCGAGAAGCGGCCGCGCCGCGTGGAAGTTCCGACACGCCACGCTTTGCGACGCTGCGCACATGACGCTGACCACGACGGACCACGAGCTGGCGCACGGTCTCGCGGCCGAGTGGCTAGAAGCGCACGGAGAACGCGACGGCTGGCTGCTGGCGAATCACTGGCTCGCAGGCCAGCGCCACCAGGATGCGAGCAGGTGTTACGCGCGCGCGGCGGAGCAGGCGCTGCAAGCCAATGACATGCTCCGTGCAATTGACTGTACGGAGCGCGCACTCGCTTTGGCGCCCGACGCCGACCTGCAGGGACATCTGCTCGTCTTGCAAGCCGAGGCGTATCGATGGCACGGCCAGCATGAACGCGCCGCTGCTTCCGCACAGCAGGCCATCGAACGGATGACGCACGCGCACCCCGATTGGCCGCGAGCCCTGGAAGAGTGCATCCGTGCGTTGGCCCGACTCGGACAACGCGAGCAAGCACACCGCCTGACCCTCCAGCTCGTGAACTGGGGCGAACGTTGCGCGGCGTCGCTGTCCACAGGGCTGCTCCAATGCCGCACGGCCCTCGCCGTCGTCGCGCTCGACGAGTTCGACCTGGCGCGCAGACTCATCGACCAGGCCGCCGCTGGCGCTTCACCGGACGGCCCGCCCGACGCTCTGCTCGAGGCCTCCCTCGCCCACGCTCGCGCGGTCGTCACCATGCGCGGCGATGTGCACTTCGACGACTACGCTTCTGCCCTCCAGCAGACCATACGCGCCTACTCCGTCGTCGGTGACTTGCGCAACGTGTGTATCCAGAGCGTGAATCTCGGGTATGTGCTCATGTGTGTTGGCGCGCTGGTTCCCGCGAACACAACCTTGGCGCAGTCCATTCGCGTGGCGGACACACTGAACTTGCACCACGTCGCCGCGGCAGCCAGGCACAATTTGGGGCTTGTGCTCGCGCTACAGGGTGACACGCTCGAGGGGCTGGAGATCGAGCGCCGTTGTGCGCAAGATCTCGCGGCACATGGCGACCGGCGCCTCGAAGCGGCCAGCAGGCGATGCGCCGCGCGCATCCTGGCTATGATGGGGCGCCTCCCTGAGGCCGAGCAGGAGGCGCGAGAGGCCGTGAAGCTGGCGGCTGCGTTCCCCGCCACGCACGCCGCGGCGGTCGCCACACTCGCTTACGTGCTTGCCGTAGCGCAAAAGCATGTGGAAGCTCTGTCGTGGGAACCGTCGCTGAGGCAAACACTGCAACGCAACAACATCGAAAACGACGGCACAGCCCAGCTCGCTTTGGCCCTGGCGCTGGCCGGGACCGGTCGTCGCGAGGACGCGAGGCGAGAGGTCCAGACACTTTGCACGTGGATCGGCAAACGTGCTGCTACGTTGGCCGATGCTGTGCAAAGGCGCAGCTACCTTCGAGATTCGCTCGGGATGGCGGAAACGCAGCGCCTCGCCTCCTGGCTCGGGGTACCGTTTCCCGAAACAGCCCCCTGATGCTGCCTGCCCCCAAGGCCGGGTGCCGTTGTCCTTCCCTCCTCGCCGAAGCCGCGACGCGGGTAGGCTCGCCGACACGGAGCAAGATCGTTCGTCCACGGTCAAGGGCCGCGATGGATCCCCTGTCATTCGGGGTCATGCTTGCGCACCTTGCCGCGGATCCAGGAACGAACCCTCATACCGAGTCCGCCTTTGCTTTCCATCTCGTTCGATTCGTCGCGCGGGGGATCTGCCGGCTCCCCCTCGACCAGGCGCCGCCCGCAGGTGTAGCAGAACACGAGGTCCGACGCATTCTCTGCGTTGCACATCGGACAGACACGCGAGGCGGCCGGCTTCGCCCCTTCGCGCCCTCTTGCTGGACTCTTGGGCGGGTCCGGCTCCGGTCGCGGGCCGGCCGTCCGCTCTGTCGCAGCCTGGTGAGCGGTGGGTTGCGCAGGCGGGGCGGACAGCACACGGCTGCGCTCCAGGATCGGCGGAGGCATCTCCGATGATGCTTGCCGGACCCCCATTGGCGACGGAGCGAGGTCCGGCGCCAGCGCGCGCTCAGCCGCTGCCTCGGGCACTGCCCCTCGGTCAGCCGGTCCCGGCGTCCACACGACCGTCGGTTCGTCGTCGTCGCGGGCGATCGAACGAAGCCGCGCAACGGGTTGGTCCGGTACGCGCCGCACCCGGTCCGCCGATCCGGTAGTCACCGCCTCGCGTCGCACCTCGGCGGCCCGCGGCGTCGAGGTTGCGCGTGGCGTGGTCTCCGTGGGTTTGACCGCCGGCACGCAGTTGCGGTCCAGGCCCGGTGCCTGCAACTTGGCGGCCGGGGTATCGGTGACAGGCGCCTGGATCGGCTTGCGCTTCGGCTCCGGCGTGCGCCTCGGCCCTGCTGCGGGCACAGCGTCACGCGGAGGCGTTGCCTGCGTCCACAGCACCGTCGGCTCGTCGTCGCCGGCAGGCGGACGAACGGGCGAAGCCGGCGGTTTCGCTACGCCCCGCATCCGTTCCTGCGTCCCGGGGGCCACCGGCGACCGGCGCGTCTCCGAAGTCTGCCGGGTCGAGGCCGCCCTTGGCTTCGTTTCCCCAGGAGGGACCACTGGCACGCGGGCGCGTCCAAGGCCCGACGGCTGCGGCGGTGCGGGTGACCCCTGACCGACCGGGTTCCGCACCGGCTGGCGTTTCGGCTCCAGCGTGCGCTTGGGTGGAGCCTGCGTCTCGGACCGGCCAGCCGCGTTTCTGGGCCCTCTCACGACCGTTGGCGAGTCGTCATCCGCGCAGTACTCGTCCAGGTCAGCCTGTCTACCAAGCAGAGCCTGCTCCGGCGAGTCGACCAGAAGATCACCGACCACCAGGTCACGCTCCGTCGTCTCGTTGTCCGCTTCGGCCCCTGGCGCCCGGATCTTACGTGGCAGTAGCTCGTGACGATGCGACGGGGCGTTCGATGCACCGGACGCACTCGGGCGATCCTTGGGTCGCGACGGACGTCGGGGTACATCGTGCGCCATTGACTCCACGGTGATACGCGCGGATCGGATGGGAGTCAACCGTGCCGCGGCGGGGGCTGCCACGCGGCGCCTGGACCAGCCGGCACAGCGAACGGACGTACCGCGCGGATCTCGCGGCAAGGGGTCGATGTGGGGCGCCTTCGGCACAGGCCTGTGCTGGCGCGTGCGTGATCCGCTGGCGCTCGTCTCCTGCGCGACGTGCCGCTGTCACGTCCGATTGCGTTGCAGCGCAGTAGCGGCAGACGCCGTCACGTCCTTCGATAAGGGGATATCGACGGACATCTCCGAGCCGGCGGTCGTTGCGCCCACCCGCGATCTGTGACGCATCGCATACCAGGGGTGGTTGCTCTGCAAGCATGCCTTGACGCATCTGATGTGGAAGGTCGACGGCCTGCGGGTCGCCTCCGGGATCCCAGGGCGAGGTCGGATTCTTGTTGGGTATTTTTGCACGGCGGAGGCGACGTGGTAGATTTGTGTTGGGTTCGAGGAAACCCGCGATGTCGAATTCTCATTCGCCTGTTCGTGGATTCGTGCCTTCAGGAAGACGGGTATTGGGGGGCGCATTGGCGTTGGTGGGCGGGCTGGTCGCCATCGACGGCACCTCGTGCAACGCCGCATACGACGATGTGCGAACCTCCGGGTCGCCCACCGGGACCGTCGCGGCACCGGAGGTGCCTGCGCAGGGCGAATCGGCGCAAGTCCCGGCGGAACTCGCGACGACCGAACCGGAGGTCGAGCGCTCGGCCCCGGCTCCTTCCGGTACCTCCGAGCAGCCGGCCACCGCGGTCTGCCCGGATGGAATGGTCTATGTCGAGGGCGACTACTGCATGACCGTGACGCACAAGTGCCTGGAGAGCTACGCGGAGAAGACGGCGACCGGCTCGCTGGGGTTCGACGATCAGTGCTTCGCCTTCGAGCCCGGTTCCGCGCAGTGCGGAACTGCGCACAAGAAGGTGTCGGTGCAGCTCAAGATGGTGCCTGGCGACAAGCACGACCAGGAACGGGCTGACCCGAAGCATGCTTTCGGCAAGAAATTCCTCGGCGCGAAGCCGGGCGACGTCATCAACGGTTGCACGGTCGAGAAGGTCCTGGGCTACGGGCGTGGTGTGGCAACCGCTGGATCCATCGTGGAGCTCGACTGCCCTCCCGTCATTCATCTTGCGTTCTGCATGGACCGCTATGAATACCCCAACAAGCCGGGCGCCACACCGGCCAGGCTTCACAACTGGTACGAGGCCCAGGAGGCCTGTGAAGCGGCCGGCAAGCGTCTGTGCGAGGAGCAGGAGTGGACGCTGGCGTGCGAGGGCCCTGAGCATCTGCCGTATCCGAACGGCTGGACCCGCGGCATCTGGACTGCAGACACCGAAGAATCGGCCAACGGCTGCAACATCAGCCGCTGCTACTCGAATTGCCCACCGGAAGAACGGGACGCGCAGGGCCGATGCACCGCCTATGACCCCATGCTCAAACGCGACAGCGCACGGCCGGCCTGCTACACTGAGCCGGATTGGGTTCAGACGCAGATGCCCGGCCAGTCCGACGCCACCAAGAAGAAGTACCTCGAGATGGTGGACCACGCGTCGGGCGACCCCAGATACCCCTTCCTGCTGCCGTCGGGCTCGATGAGCCGGTGCGTGTCGCCCTATGGCATCTACGACCTCACAGGCAACATCGACGAATGGGTGCAGAGCTTCGACTACCACGACTCGAAGATTTCGAACCTGAAAGGCGGCCATTACTTGCACAACTGCCGTGCTCGATGCCGCCCCGTCACGACGCGTCACGGTCCGTACTATTTTCAAGCCAGCATCGGGTTCCGCTGCTGCGCCGACCCCGTCGCCCCGTAGCTCCCTCCCCTTTCTCCGCCCTCTGCCGACCCACTCGCTTGCGGACGACCGCCGAGTCGGGGCCGGGCAGACCGCTTGCACTCCCCGTTTGGCCTCGCGCATGAGAAAGCTTGGCGGCGGCCATGCCGAGGGCGTCACGGTCGCCGGCGATGGGAGCCCATCGTTGTGCCAAGAGACGCCGCACGAACGACGCGGCCCCCGTGGTCCCATGCAGGACGGCACGGGAAGGTTGGTCGACCGCGCGGTTCGTGGCATGCTCGGCCATCATGCACAGCCTCCCTCTGCTTGCCCTCGTAACCTGCTCCGTCGTCCCGGTGCTCGGGTGTACCCAGCACGACAAGCCCAAGCCCGTGGCCGAAGCCCCTGCCGTGACCTCCGACACGTCTCCTCCTGCGGAATCGCCCAAGGCGACGCCACCTGACGACATCGACCTGGCATCGCTCCAAGCGTCGATGAAGTGCCCGGGAACGACGTTCAAGGCAGCGTGCGAGATCCTGGACGAGTTCAAGAAGGGCACGGCGTGGGACTTCACGCTGATCCACGGCGCCGACGCCCGGTACTTCGGCAGGGGTGTGGAAGCCACCGCCAGCGGCGTTGTCGAACGATACTTCTTCCTGATTGCCAGGCGGGTTCCGCTCAACGAGGTGTCCGCGAGCGACTTGCCCATCAAGCAGGTCTTTCGCCCGCTCGAGTCGAGCCGGGAGCTGGAGATCGCCCAGGCCCCCAAACTCCTCCGGCTGCTCGAGAAAGACGACGCGGTGAGCAAGACGATTCAGACCGCGAAGTACGTGCTGGAATATGCGCCGGGGAGCTGGGACGGGGCATCGGCGTCCAAAGGGGTTTCGACGTTCGCCCAGACGGGCGGCGGAGCCTATGTGAGAATGGTGGACAAACGGCGCCTGGTCTGGGTCCAACCAGCGGTTGCGCGGCCCGGAGGCTCGACCGCCGAGGGCACGTACGCGATCCTCTACCCCTTGAGCTGGTAGGATCGTTCACAAGTCCTGTCTCGCCCTCCGGGCTCTTTCCCCTGCATGCGGTCACTGCATGGCGTAGCCCGCGCCCACGCCGAGCGTCCATGTGCTCACCACACCCGCCGTGACGTGCCCCGCCTTGTCCAGCACGCCGAAGAAGCCGACACCCGGATTGGACAGCGGGACGACGCCGGGATAGACGTTGAGATGTACGAAATAGTCGTCGACGTTGCTGACCTGGAGGATGGCGAGGGGAGAGTTGTTGCGGTCGACGAACGCGGCGGCGGAGGGGACCCAGTCGACGCTGTTGAGCACGCTGGTCTGTGCCGTATTGACGAATCGTGTGGAGCGTGCGCCGGCAGCGAGGGTCACGGCGTATTCACGGTCGACCTGGTACGACAAGCCGCCGAGCGTGGCCATGCCGAACCAGGAGAACAGCTTGAGGCGCGGGTAGAACGGGAGCGCCCACTTCGCGGCGAAGTAATTGCCTTGGTTGTGGAGGAAGCCGTCCGGCGCCGTGAAAACCGGCTGAAGCGACCAGTCCGCCAGCACCAGCTCGCGGCTGAAGAACCGGTTCACTCCGTCGAAGGAGAAGAGCACGACAGCACCGATGTCGAAGAAATAGAAGTCCGCGATTGCGTCCGTGTTGGCACCGTCGACGCCCTTGTTCTCCAGGGTCTCGTTCAGAAAGGCGGTTGCGAGTAGCGTGGTGGCCGACAATGCGGCCGGGACCGGCACGCCGTGCGCCTCATACCACTCTCGCAGCGCGGTGTAGGTCATCCCCCCCCCGAGCAGGTGCAGCGTGTAGTTTGGCACCCAACGGGCAGTTCGCCGCGTCCACGACAGGGGAAGGATCTCCTGCTTGAAAAAGGTCCACGCTCCCCGCTCTCGCACCGGCGGAAAGGGGTCGATCAGGTTCCTTGCCACGTTGCGAGCATTCGGCTCGTATTCGAACCCCGCCACGTCGCGGTTGCCCGCACGGATCTGCATGACATCGTAGCCGCGATTGAGCATCACCCAGAGCGGGTTGTACAGCACCTGGGTGCCGTAGTCCGCGCCCGTGTAGAAGTACCGCTCCTTCGCGGTCGTGGTGGGCACATCGGCCGCCGCCCCACGCCCGGCGATGGGCAGGCATACGGTCAGAAGCCAAGGGAAAGACAGGTAAGCGCGGCGCATGGTCGGTCCCCCGAAAGCCACGGTCAGGGGACAGCGCTCCGTTCATAGCACAAGCGCCGGGCATAGCGATGCCCTGCCCTCATCTCACCATGCAGGCCCGCACGGACTGTGGGACTCGCCGCGTTCCGTCGCGGGCTCCCCGTGCAGAGTCGGACAGCCCCAGGGTCGGGCACCGCCCGGCCAGGACCGGATGGATCACCATCTCACGTGCGCCACTGCGTCCGCCAAGCAGGACGGGGGTGGCGCAGTGCCCATTTCGTTGCTAGGCCGACGGCTTCGCGACATATAGCTTCACGTTCCGGTCGGCAGCCGTGCCCGCGGATCCGGCGCCCCAACCCGACGTGTGGTCCAGGATCGAGAAGGTTCGGCCCTGTTCGGCGACATCATCGCCCTCCGTGCTGAAATCGATCCCAACGAGCTGCACGGACAGGTAACCGTTGTCTTCGTCCGTGACCTCCACCAGTCGCATCTGGTTGGGGAACTCGACGAGAGACGACGTCTGGATCTCCCAGTAGCCTTTGCCACCGCCCGCATCGAGCCACTCGACGACGTGCTCGTGCGTGTGACCGGTGATGCTCAGGATCACGTTGCCATACGACGCGAACAGCGCGAGTACATCGGCGGGGAGCATCGCGTCGGCTCTCGTCTCCGAATCCGCCTCGCTGCCGTCGCTCAGGCTCGAGATGCCGTGGTGGGAGGCAAGAATCACCCACTTGCCTTCTGCCTTCGCGGCCTCGAGGGCCGGCCGGAGGAAAGCGTCCACCACGCTCTTGCGCACGACGCCGGAAGCGCCTCCTCCCTCGGCGGCAGTGTCGTAAACAATAAAGCGCAATGGCGTCCCCTCGACGTCCATCGTGTAGCACACCCGGTTGGCAACCGACGTGCCGCCGACACCGTGCCCGCCGCCGGCACTCGCCAGCAGAGGGACCATCTCGTCGCGTGTCAAGGGCTTGCGATGCTCGTCCGGCGTCGTCTCCCCCTTGCGAACGGCACCACCAGGCTGCGTCCAGTCCGTGAAGCCACCGACGGAGTAGTCCCCCATCGCCTTCTGCTGAATCTGCGGCGTGATAGGGTTGATGCCCAAGACCAGCGCGTCGTGGTTGCCAAGCGCGAAGAACCAGGGCACTGCCAGCCCCTCGGCCTTGAAAGGGTCTTTCGGGTCGTTGCCCGTTCCAGGCTCCGGATCGTTCACGTCGCCCGAGTCACAGGCGACGCTATCCGCACCATCCATGATTTGCAAGAACCAGGTTATCTCATTCTTCTGAGCGCTATCGGTGGCGTCACCGGTGACCAGCACGAAGTCCACCGGTTCGTCGGCATGCAACGCGTTGACCGTGCGTACTGCCGCGTTCAGGATCCTGCCCATGAAAGGCGCCTGCGGACGCGCCGCGCCGTCCGTCGGATGCGCGCCGTCCAGGAGTTCCAAACGAATGGGAGACTCGTCGTCGGTGATGTGGACGTCGGTGACGTGGACGAGCCGGACGAGCTTGCGTGCGTTCGGACCTGCAGCCGGCGGAGTGGACGCCCCGGGCGCAAGTCTGGTTTGCACGGGCTCACCCGGCCCCCACTCGTACGAGCCGAACCCATCTGCGAGGAGGCTGTCACGCGCCGCCGGGTCCATCGGTGAACGGGCATCGGCGCTTGTCAGGGGTGTCCTGCCCAGCACGATCGTGCGCTCCGTGGTCAGCTTGGCGCTGCTCCAAGGGGGCAAGACGAACGTCTCGCGTGTCACGGGTCCGCCTGTTGCTGGCGACTCGCCCGAGGAGCACCCCACTACGGCGCTGGCGCCCAGACCAGCCACGCCCAGGGCGAAGGACCGTCGGCTGAGGAGAAAATCGGATGCCATGACACGATTGATACACGGATCGTAACGACATGCCAACGATTGTGTGACCCGAAGGTGACCGAGACAGGTGCGGCCAGGTCGGCCGGAAAGCTGCCCCCGGCGAGGGAGCTGGGATAGGGTCGTCGCCATGGTGATCCCGGACGACAACGCGAAGCTGTGCGGAACGCTGATTCTGGGCGGCTACGTTGGTGAGCAGCCCACCGAGTCGTTTCTGTCGCGGCTCGGCGCAGGCCACCTGGCAGGCGCCATCCTGTTCCGAAGAAACCTCCCCGACCTGCGGGCAGGCTACGAGGCAGCCAGGACGATCACCCGTGTCACCCCCTCCGATGCGCCTCCTTGGATCGCCATCGACCAGGAGGGCGGACGGGTGCGTCGCCTGCTGGCGCCTGCCCTGCAGCTTCCACCCATGCGCAAGCTGGGCGGCCTCGGCGACGCTTCGCTCGTGGAGCGCGCCATGCGGACCGTCGGATATCAGCTCGCCGCGTTGGGCTTCAATCTCGATTTTGCTCCTGTGCTTGACGTCGACACGAACCCGAACAATCCGGTGATCGGTGATCGGTCCTTCGGGCGCGACGCCCGGACCGTGGCGGAGCTTGGCTGTGCGGCCATCCAGGGTCTTCAGAGCGCGGGGATCTCCGCGTGTGGCAAGCACTTCCCAGGGCACGGTGACACGTCGGTCGACAGCCACCTGGACCTGCCTCGCGTGGACACCTCGCTCGATCGCATGCGACGGGTGGAGCTGGTGCCTTTCGCGGCGGCCGTCCGGTGCGGAGTCGACGCGATGATGTCTGCGCACATCGTCTGTTCGGCGGTGGATCCGCAGGTCCCCGCGACGCTCTCTCGGCGCTTGATGATGGGGTTGATCCGGGGCGATCTCGGTTTCGAGGGCGTAGTCTTCACCGACGATCTGGAGATGAAGGCCATCGCGGGCCGCTACGGATTCGGCGACGCGGCGGTGGCGGCGATCGAGGCCGGATGCGATGTCGTGTGCATCAGCAAAGACGAAGACGCGCAGCAGCAAGCCCATGCAGCGCTGGTTCGGCAGTGCGAGCGCGACGCCCGCTTCCGTGCGCGATGCGAGCAGGCTGCACGCCGGTCGCTGGCCCTGCGGCGGCGTCGCCGACCCGCACCGTCGGCTACCTGGGAGGCAGCGCTGCAGACGTGCGTCGGCGACGAGGCCACCGCCCTTGCGAACGAGGTTTCGGCGCGCTGCGCACTGGACGCGTAGGACGACACCCAGCGGCGTTGCAATGACTGCGGGCACGGTCGACGCATCGCTCCGCGCGTCCGGGGCGCAGGTGACGACGGGCGGCACGAATGACTTGTGGCGACAGGCGCCGCAGCGTAGGACATCCCTGCGGGACCATCGTGGTCCTTCGGGAGGAACGCATGTCGAAGAAGAAAGACGAAAAAGAAGACAAGGACGCCAAGGAGCCCAAGGCATCGAGGCCCCCGAAACGCCATCGCGTATTCATCGAGCACTTTCCTGAGCTCGCGAAGGCCTGGGAACTGATCGCGCAGGCTGCTGCGCAAGGCCCCATCGACCCGAAGACTGCGCGGCTCATCAAGCTTGGGATCGCCATGGGCGCGATGGGCGAAGGGGCTGTCCGGGCGAGCGTACGAAAGGCCGTGGACCTTGGCCTTTCGCGCGAGGAGATCGAGCAGGTGGTCGCCCTCGCTGCGGGAACCGTCGGGCTGCCCTCTGCGGTCGCGTTGCATAGCTGGGTGCTCGACGAGCTGGGTGAGGACTGAGCGGGCAACCAAGACTCCGCTCAGACGATTTCACGACTCCTCGGAACCATCACCGTTGACGGAATCTTCCACTCTCACCTAACCTCAGGCGGGTTTCATCCCTCGAAAAGGAGGTTCGACATGCTGAGGGTTCGGTCCCTGACTTGGCTTTTGCTTGCGGCTTGGACGGGCACGGTCACCGTGGCGGCGTGCGGCAGCAGCGGCGACGACGGCACGACGACGGACACGGGGACGTGCACGCCGAGCGCGGAGACGTGCAACAACCGCGACGACAACTGCAACGGGCAGGTCGACGAGAACGTGACCGAGAGCTGCACCGAAGGCGGTCAGAGCGGGACACGCACCTGCACTGCGGGTCAGTGGGGTGCGTGCGAGACGTCGTGCACGCCGTCGCAGGAGACCTGCAACGGCAAGGACGACGATTGCGACAGTGCGGTCGACGAGGACGCCGACGGCAACGCTCTGACGAGAGACTGCACGACAACCAGCAATCAGCAGGGCAAGCAGACATGCACACAAGGCGCATGGGGCGCGTGCGAGTCGTCGTGCACGCCGGTGGTCGAGAGCTGCAACGGTAAAGACGACGACTGTGACGGGATCATGGATGAGGGCGATGACGGCCAGCCCCTCAAGCGCGACTGTTCGAACGACTGTGGTCCCGGTACGGAAGTCTGTGCAGGGGGACAGTTCACGTCGTGCACGGCGCCGCAACCGAAGACGGAAGCGTGCAACGGGGTCGACGACGACTGCGACGGCGAGATCGACGACGGCTTCGAGTGCGCAAAGGGCGAGCAAGGGGCTTGCGGAACGGACGTGGGTGAGTGCGAGTTTGGCACACGGACGTGCGGCGCCACGTGCCAGTGGGGCAATTGCATCGGTGGCGTGAACCCGGGGACCGAGGTTTGCGAGGGGAGCAAGGACGAAGACTGCGACGGCACGGTGGACAACGCCTGCACCTGTACCGACGGGCAAGAGAAGGACTGCTGCGGCGGCACGCAGATCACTTGCACAGGCGGAACGTGGCCGAGTTGCCCTGCGCCGCCCGCAGAGACCTGCAACAGCAAAGACGACGACTGCAACGGCTTGGTCGATGACAAGCTGCCGGTCACGCCCTACCAGCTCGAAGAAGACATCAGCGGCACGAACGACTGTGCTCACGCCAAGCAGATCAGCGCGGCCGTGCTGGAGGGCGAAGCAGCGGTCACCCAGCAAGGCTATCTGTACAAACCCGATCTGTCACTTGACTCCGACTTTTTCGCCTTCCAGGCAAAAGAAGACAGCGACTTGGACTGCATCTTCAACCCGCTCTGGTACGAGTGCTACGACGTGACCGTGAAGCTCACGCCGCCTGCAGGCACGAACTATCAATTCTGCGTCTACGACATAGGATACGATCCGGCAACCGCGACATGCTCGTCGCCGGAGCAGAAAGTATGCTCGACCCAGGGCAGCAACACCGTGACCGTCCACTACCAGGGCGACTGCGGGTTCGACGACACGCGGTACTTCTACGTGGAAGTCAAGCCGGGCAGCGGCGACGCGGATAGCTGCAAGGCCTACTCGATCTCGATCGAGAGCGCCGACAACGTCCCGCAGGAACAGGCCTGCACGTTCTGACTCTCGCCCCGCAGCGCCTGGCTGCTGTGTGCGGCGCGCGCGCCGTCACGACGCGTTTTCGTCCCCTCTGCGTCCTCCACACCGCGATCCCTGCCAACGGTGCAGTCACCGGTGCTATGTTCGGCCGTGAGGTTGCCGCATGAGCCCTGTTCTCGTTCTGTCCTCCCGAGTCGTGACGTGTGACCCGGAGCGCTCGACCCCGGACAACCCGCTCGGTGCGCTCGACGATGCGGGTGTCCTGATTGATGGCGATCGCATCGCCGCGGTGGGCGACCGTGACGAGCTGAAGGCGGTCGCACCTGACGCGCCGGTTGTCGTGGATGCCCGGGGCATGGTCGTGACGCCGGGGCTGGTGGATGCGCACACGCATCTCGCGTGGGCGGGCTCTCGGCACGACGAGTACGTGCTTCGCATGCAAGGCGCGGGATACGAGGCGATCGCGGCGGCGGGCGGAGGGATCGTGGCGACGATGCGTGCGGTGCGCCAGGCGACCGTTGCGGAACTGGTTGGGCTTCTCACGACACGGTTGCGTCGCATGGTTGCGCTGGGGACGACCACCTGCGAGATCAAGAGCGGATATGGGCTCAGTCTGGAAGCGGAGCGCAAGCAGCTTCAGGCCATATCGCTTGTGGCGGCCAGCGGTTCGCTGCCCCGTGTCGTGCCGACCTGGCTGGCGCTCCACGCCGTTCCACCGGAAGGACGCGCGGATCGGGCGGCCTGGGTGGAGGCTGTCGCGAACCGCTGGACGGACGAGATCTGCGCAGACGGCATCGCCCGATACGTGGATGCCTACATCGACCGCAGCGCGTTCTCCGTACAAGAAGCGCAGCGCGTGTTCGATCGTGCGGCGCGCAACGGTCTGGGTATTCGCGCGCACATCGGCCAGTTTGCGGACGTCGGGGGCGCCGACCTCGCGGCGCGGATGGGTGCAACCACCGTCGATCATGTGGAAAACGTGTCCGAAGCCGGACTCGTGGCCCTCGCGAGGGCGGGCACACGAGCCGTGTTGCTACCGGTCGCAAGCTTCACGCTTCGGCAGCGTCCGCCCCCGGTTGCAGCGATGCGCGCTGCGGGAGTTCGCCTGGTGGTCGCAAGCGATGCGAACCCTGGGACCGCGCCCACCGAAAGCCTTCCGCTGGCCCTGGCGATGGCACTGCACGGCTACGGGCTGACTCCTGAAGAGTGTCTGCTGGGTGCAACGCGGGAAGCCGCGGCGTCGCTAGGACTGCAGGATACGTGCGGACGACTGGCCCCCGGGCTCTCGGCCGACCTTGTCGTGTGGGATCTGCCGCACGAACGAGCAATCCTGCAGCCGTGGGCGTCGGCGGTGACGCATCGGGTGTTCGTCAGGGGCCGCGTGGTTCACCCGGCAGGCGCGGCGTAGCAGATGGCGCGTCCATCGGTCGTCCGAACCGCGGCTGCGTGCTGTGCAGCGCTGGTGCTTGGGGGCACATCCGGCGCGACGGCTTCGGCGCCGGTCGCTTCGGGGTCGCGCGTCCCGTTCGTGACGGTCGAGACTGCGTTGATCGTGTGGCATCCGGACACGCGCCGCGAGCACCTGCTCCTTGCAGCGCGCATCGAGCACGCCGAGGGCCGCGTGGCGTACGTGATGCCGGCACCTTCGGAGCCGCGTGTCGCGCCGGTGCAAGCGGATCTGTCGACCGCGTTCGCTCGGTTGATCGGCGACTACCGCGCCCGAACGCCCCGGTGGGAGGTTCCCTCCTTGCCTGGAGGCGCACCGAGACCGTGGCTGACGTTCGGGGAGCAGGGGGCAGCCGACTCGGTGGTTGTGCAGCTTTCGTCGGGCGCGTCGATCGAAGCCACGTTGCGGACGCAAGGCTACGAGCTGGACGAGGCAGTGCACGACTGGCTGGTCGGTTGCGAGCAGTCTGCGACGCATGTCGCGGTGATGCACGTGCCCGGCACGGGGCCGACGCGAAGCCTGCCGTACACCCACGCTGAGTTCGAATCGGTGCGGCCATACTTTCCGTACCGGGAACCATCTCGCCCGGCAGACGACGTCCGGGGGGGCACCACGGCGGGAACGACGCGCCGCCTTCTTCGGGTCTACGTATTGACGGTCGAGCCAGTTGCGATGCGCCTGGGGAGCAGCGTAGCGACCATGGCACAGGCATGGTTGTCGTACGAGCCGACCCATGCGGAGCTGCGGAGGGCTTTCGGCGGCGATCTGTATGAGAGGTTAGAACTGGACGCTGCGCGGCGCTATTGGTTGACGTCGTTCGAGGACTATCACCTGGTGCGCCCAGGAAACGACGATGCATGGTTCGATCGTCAGCAAGCGATACCGCGGGACGGCGAGCCGGGAACGGTGGGCGACCGGGGGCAGGCGGGGATCGCGTTGACGCCGTTGGCGCCGGACGGGCTGGAGGAGGTGGCGGCACGCGACGCGGCTGTGGCGACCGAGGGGGAGCAGCGGCAATCCGGAAGCGCGTACCGCTGCTGGGGGCGGAGGCGAAAGGCGGCGTTGCTATGGGCGGGGCTGGCCGGGGCGCTGCTCGCGGGTTGGTGGTGGTCCACTGCAAAAAGGGTTTGACAAGACGCTGACGACGGAGCAAGATGCCGCCGCTTTCGCGCAGCGGTAGCCAAACCGAAGCACGCCCAGGTAGCTCAGTTGGTAGAGCAGCGGACTGAAAATCCGCGTGTGGTTGGTTCGATTCCGACCCTGGGCACCCTTTGCAGCCGTTGCCCCGTGCAAGGCTGCCTTCGTCGTGATCCCTCTGCGCCGTGGCCGAACGAGCGCGAGCGATTCTCGTGTGCTAGGCTTCTCACAAGGAGTCCGCACTCGCCCCCCCAACAGGATGCGCTGATGCAGGTTCACGCTGCCGCCTCCACGCACCAAGACAGCCGGCTCCGCATCGCGCGGTTGCCCCGCCGTGCGCGTCCCTACCTGTTCGGCCCGCCGGAACGTTGACCTCGGTCCGTCATCATTCGTCCCGATTGTGCTGATTCGGCGCAGACACCATGCGCGCCCCGACCGAGGTGAACGACATGTCCTATTTCGACGTAGCTCCCGATCAGGTCATCCCGACCCTACAGAAGAACATCCTCGTGGACGGCTTCCACGTGATCATCGACCTCGAAAAGTCGCACGGGTCGTACATCCACGATGCGCTGACCGGTCGCGACATTCTCGACTTCTATTCGTACTTCGCGTCGTTACCCGTGGGTCACAACCACCCGCGGCTCCGTGGCGACGCCGACTTCATGAAGGAGCTCATCCACGCGGCCGTTGCCAATCCATCGAACTCCGATATCTACTCCACGTCGTACGCCGGGTTCGTCAAGCGCTTCGCCGAGCTGGCCAAGCCGTCCTATATGAAGTATCTGTTCTTCGTGGCCGGCGGTGCGCTCGCCGTGGAAAACGCGCTGAAGACCGCGTTCGACTGGAAAGCAAAGAAGAACCGTGCAGCCGGACGCGGCGACCTGGGATCGCGCGTCCTGCACTTCCGCGAGGCCTTTCACGGTCGCTCCGGCTACACCATGTCGCTGACCAATACCGACCCTGTCAAGACCGAGCTCTTCCCCAAGTTCGACTGGCCCCGGGTCATCAACCCCAAACTCGAGTTTCCGGTCACGCCTGTGAGCCTCGCTCGCACGATCGAAACCGAGCGCCAGGCGGTACGCGAGATGGTAGAGGCCTTTGCCCGCTACCCCCACGACATCGCGGCGATCATCATCGAGCCCATCCAGGGCGAGGGCGGCGACAACCACTTCCGGGGCGAATTCCTGCACGAGCTGCGCCGCATGGCCGACGTGCACGACGCCATGCTCATCTTCGATGAGGTCCAGACGGGCGTGGGCCTCACGGGCAAGATGTGGGCGCATCAACATTTCGATGTGATGCCCGACATCATCGCCTTCGGCAAGAAGGCCCAGGTTTGCGGAATCATGGTGGGTCCGCGTGTCGACGAGGTACCGGACAACGTGTTTCACACGCCCAGCCGGATCAACTCGACCTGGGGCGGCAACCTCGTAGACATGATTCGAGGCATCAAGTACCTGGAGATCATCCAGGAAGAGGGCCTGGTGGAGAATGCCGCCCGCATGGGAGAACGCTTCCTCGACGGGCTCCAGCAGATCGCGCAGCGCAACCCTGCGGTGACCAATGTTCGCGGCCGGGGGCTGTTCATCGCTTTCACACTGCCGGACCCCAAGACGCGCAACGCGCTGCGCCAGACCTGCTGGGACATGGGCCTCGCCACCCTCGCGAGCGGCCCCTGCTCCGTCCGTTTCCGCCCGTGCCTCAATGTCTCCGAGGCCGAGATCGACCGCGCGTTGCACATCCTCGAGAGCGCTGTCAACACCGTCACCCACACGGCCCCTGCGTCCAACAGGCCGACCGCTTCGGCTAGCTCCACCGGCAGCGCCCTCTGACCCGTTCCCCCTCCCACGCCCCCGTTGCATCCCCGCACGGTCGACCGCCCTTGACGCGTGATCGAACCCCTGGTTGCATCTCGATTCGACCCCGGAGCGAGATGCCCAGTATGAACGTCGTGTTCCTCAGCCCTCACTTCCCTCCCCACTACTATCGTTTCTGCCAACGTCTCCGTGGCAACGGAGTTCACGTTCTGGGCCTTGGCGACGCTCCGTACGACCAGCTTGCACCGGAGTTGCGCGACGCGCTGACCGAGTACTACCGAGTCGACGACATGAACTCCCACGATCAGCTCGTGCGCGCGTGCGGCTACTTCACCCACCGGTACGGCAAGCTCGATCGGTTCGAGTCGCTCAACGAGTACTGGCTCGAAGCCGAGGCACGAATCCGCACCGACTTCAACATCCCAGGCGTCAAGACCGACACGATCGCGAACATCAAGCTCAAGTCGCGCATGAAGGAGATCTTCCGCGCGGCCGGGGTGCAGGTCGCACGGGGCGGCGTCGCGCACTCGCTGCGCGAGGCTCGCGAGCTTGCCGCGGGCATCGGCTACCCTTTGGTTGCCAAGCCTGACAATGGAATCGGCGCGTCCCATACCTGCAAGATCGACGATGACGACGATCTCTCCCGGCTGTTCCTCGACAAACCTCCCATACCATTCATCTTCGAGGAGTTCATCCGTGGCCGGATTGTCACCTTCGACGGGCTCACCGACGCCCAGGGGCGGATCGTGTTCTGGACGTCCCACGAATACTCGCACAACGTGATGGACATCGTGCAGTACCGTCTGAACCACTACTACTGGTCTGTACGGGAGATCGCGCGGGATCTGGAAGACGCCGGGCGGCGGTGCGTCGCTGCCTTCGACACCCGCGAACGGTTCTTCCACATCGAGTTCTTCCGGCGTGCCGATGGATCGCTCATGGGCATCGAGGTGAACATGCGCCCTCCGGGTGGAGCGACCGTGGACATGTTCAACTTCGCCAACGACGTCGACATGTACCAGGGTTGGGCAGACATCGTCACACGGGGCAACTTCGATCTTCCTTGGTCACGCAAGTACTTCTGCGCGTACATCGGACGGCGGCTCGACCGGTCCTACACGCACAGCCACGAGGAGATTCTCGCGCGACTCGGCGAGATGGTCGTGCATCACCAGCGTATCGACCCGCCATCCGCCACGGCCATGTGCGACTATGGCTATCTCGTTCGTTCGCCTTGTCTCGACGACATTCACATGGCCGCAAAACTGATCCATGCCCCCGGCGCCGAGCCGATGGGCTGGGTCGGATCTCCGGCAAGCTGTGGAACGTGAAGAAGACCTCCGCGCCACGCACCGTCCCGTCTGGCATGGACTGCGGCAGCGTGCGGTCGTCTGCAACCGCGGGACGGCGGCGTCGCGAGAAGGATCGGTCGACGTCGCTGGCGACCCAGTCGCGCAACAACACATCGGATTATTGTGCCAGTTTTTCGGAAATGCACTCTCCCTCTCCACGGTAGTGGCCCACGGTGCGGGACAGCGCGCGCACGAATGCGCCCAGGTCGTTGACCGGCTGGCTCCCGGACTTGTAGGCAGGCCGCGATTTGCACCAGTCGTCCGTGGCATTGGGATCCGGGAGCAGCGACACCGCCGAAAGCTCCTCCAACGTCACCGCGCCGTCGTGGTCTGCATCGGCACATGCGATGGCGTCGAAGCGCCTCTGCGCGGTCGGCGCCTCGAGGTCGTCGTAGAAGAAGTGATCGCCGTGGATCGTCAGCTCGACCTGGTCGTTGCCGCCGTTGGTGACGACGACACCGTACACTTGCTTGCCGTCGAGCTCAGCCTTGCAGTCGCGGTACCGGGTGGCTTCCTTGAAACTCCAGGAGATGGTCTTCTTGTCCGATCCTCGGGTCGCCTCGGCAGCGACGTGCATGCTGAATCCCTGGGCAGCCATCATGGCGAGGTCCGACGGGTCCACACCTGGGGCTGCGACGGTAGTGGAATCGCAGGGGCCAACCTCGTAGCTCACGCGGTCCCACGACTTCGCTGGCAGGCCTGGAAACTGCACCACATCCTTGCTTCCCGGCAGGTGCATGTCGAACAGAACGGAACCGGACATCTGTGCTGCCGTGGCGCCCGTCGAGTCCGCGATGGTCACGCCGCGAATCACGACCAGGAACTTCGAGTACTTGACGGTCCAACCATCTACGATTCCCTCTGCCGCGGGCGGGGCGGCCGGCAGCTCTTCTTCAATGTAGTCCTCACCCCAGGTGGTGAAGGTCACCGCTCCCTGTCCGGCCGCTTCAGCGCCGTCGCTGGACCCGCAGGACATGGCTCCCGCGCACAGCGTCGTCGCCAGCATGCCGACCAGCATGTTTCGATTGCAAAGCATTCGTCGTCCTCCTGTTGCTCACGTCATACCGTCCTGATCGTCGCGACGCGCGATGGTGGTACGAAGCCGCCGCGAACGAGCGCAGGCACGTCGTCCTTCCTCCGCTGCTCGACCCGTCCTACCTCGGCGATTCACTTTGGCTCATAGGCAAGCACGTAGGCAGTCGCACGCGTCACGCCCATCAAGGTGAACGCCTGGTGTGCCACGGAGCCGGGCTCGACCTCCGCAGGCGCCGCGGCAGTTCCCTGCTCCACGGCGGCGAAGTCCACCTGGTCCAGCCAGACCCGTGGATCGATGCTCAACACGATCTCGCCGTCGGCCTGCACATCGGCGGCGACGAAGCGACAGCCATCGACCTCCACCTTACCTGCCGCGTTGGTGAGATCAGCGGCACTGGCGCGGATCCTGAACGTCTTGGAATCGGCACCCTGGCGCGCGGAGCCTTCCACGACTATCACATCGGCGCCAAGCTGCTCCGCGTACGCGCCCACTGCGGGAGACTGGAACGAAACCGTGGCGGATCGATACGGACCGGAGACTCCTTCACCAGCGGCGAGTTCCGTAGCCCCGGCGGCGAGGTCGATGGAAGCCGGCACGAGCGACTCGCCCATGGCCGTACCGGGCTGGTAGTGGCCCGGGTGGGCCCAGGCGGATGCGGCGCCGAGCCAACCAACGCGACGCGACGGCACCACGGGCGCTGCATGGGCGACCTGCAGCGGCTCTCCGTCGTAGTAGTACAACGCGCCGAGCGACACATACGCGTGCGAGATCGTGACTTCCCAACCCTTCGCCGTGGTGAACGAGGTCGCGAGGGAGACCGTGGGCTGTACGCGAGTGCCGAGCCTGACCCGCCGGCCGGACGTCGTGCCCTCGGCCGCGTCGTCGCCGCACCCCGCGGCAGCCATCGTGCCGGTCCACGCCCCGGCGATCACGCACAGGGCCAGGACCGTTCTCACGAGTTGAATCGAACCATGTCGTCGAAGCGTCATGAACCAGCACCTCCGCTACAGATGAATGGCAACCGATGCCCACACGGTCCGCGGCGAACCTGTCGTCACATGGCGTTGGGGCACCAAGCTCGCGGTGCTTGAACGGTCGAATCGCGAAGCATAGGTGTATTCGCCGTCGAACCAGACCGAGTCGAAGACGTTGAAGACGGCCAGGCCCAGCTCGGTCGGCCCCCAGCGCAGGGAAGCCCGCGCATCGACCTGGAGCGAGTCGTGGCCCATCTCGCCGTAGGGCATGGGGCGCCCGGCCAGCAGCATCCAGCCCAAACCGATCTTGCCTTCGAGGGACTGCCCTGCAACCACCGCCAGCCGCTGTGTCGCGGCCAGTTCCGTTCTCCCGACGATCTGCGGCGCGTAGGGCAACGAGTAGCCCTTCTCATAGATGCCCTCGGACCATCGGTACGTGGCCTTCGCCCAGGTGAAACTCGCCACCGTCAGGAGCCACTTCGCCGGATGAGCCGTCATATCGGCGGCGATTCCCGTGCGTGCGGTCCCCGGCACCGACTCGTTCCGCCCGGTGGCGTGATCGAAGAGCAGATCGCGCGAAAGCAGCGTGTGGAACACGGCGAGCGAGGCGGCAACACGATTGGCATCCTGGTACCTCGTGCCTGCCTCGTAGGACTGAACCGTAGTGAACGGCGTTCTCTCGCCATCGCCCAGGCTGCGCGCCTGCGGCGACCGGAACCCCTCTCCATAGCTGGCCAGCACATGAACGCCGCTCTCCCCAATCGCCACGTCGATTGTCCCCTTCTTCCCCAGGTGTACCCCGTGCGCCGATCTCGTCGCCACGCCTGACTGCCCCGCAGCGTCGTCCACCGTCGTGGCGATGCCGTCAGCACGCACGCCCCCGCGCAGCGCAACCCGCTCGACAGGAAACAGCGAGACATCGACGTAGCCGGCAACGTCGCTCTGATGGACCACGGCGTCGACCGTGGTTCCCGTCACGTGCCCCGTGGCGACAGCGATGGACCGCTGGCTCTGCTCGACGGTATCGGTCCTTGCCGAGATGCCCACCTCCACGCCATCCCGCTCCGACACGAGATGCGTTCGGCGGCGGTACGACGCCCGGCAGCCTATCGTAAGCGCGTCGTTGCGCTGCTGTGTCATGTCCCCGTTCACTGGGTCGGTGAGCCATCCGGTGAAGTTCTGACGCAGAGACAGCGTGCGCCGCACCAGATACGGAGAGAGCATCCACGCGTTGGCCCGGTCGTCGCGGCCGGTCCACTCCAACACGAGCTGCTCCCGTCCGCTCGCGCCGCCTTGCCCTGGGATAGCCGCGTCGCGCGGCGACCTCCGTCCCGTTTCGAGATCGTCAAGCGGCACGGTTCCGGGCGAAGCAAACCGGCTGGCGTAGGCCGAGCCCATGACGCGAAGCCGGGTCCCGCCCCCGACGGGGAGCTCCAGTTGGGCAATCGTGGACGTGCGATCCGCAGCGCGCGACGGCCCCCAACCGTCGGTGTGCCAGGACTCGAACGCGCCGAAGCTCGCGGGAGACTGCCCTTCTGGCCGGAACATCAGCAACGTTCGGGTACCACCGAAGCTTCCGAACGATTGGCTTGCATGCAACCCTTCCTGTTCCACCCCCAGGGAGAACTCGGCAGAGCCAGCGACGGCGAAGTCTCCCTGGCGAGGGTCGTACGTGCCAGGCATGGCTCGGAGCTGCTGGACGGTCTCCGGGATCAAGAAGTGCAGGTCGGCATACCCTTGACCGTGAACGTTGGATACGTCGTTGATGGGTGCGCCCGCGGCCCAGAGCTCCAAGTCCTGACCATGCACGGCGTCGAAGCCGCGAAGAAAGATCTGGTGTGCTTTTCCCTCTCCTCCGTGCTGCGACAGAAACACGCCAGGCATGAGGCCGAGCAGGTCGGACCCCGACCGGTGAGGTGAGGCCTCCAGCACGTCGCGTTCGCGGATCACTTCGGACGCGCTGCGGGGCCGCCTGGCTCCGGAGATGACCATGTCCGCAGGCACGGCTTCCCCCGGTGACCGGGATTCAGACGTTGTCCGGTCTCGGGTCTTGCTACCCGCACGGCCATCCGATCCTGCCAACGACGATGCAGCATCATTGCCCGCTGCGGGCGACGGACCGGCTTGCGGGGGCTGCCCCTGCGCCGGATTCGACGTCGTACCGAGCAACCGCAGGCGAACCCGCACACGCGCGGCGACCGGGCTGCCGTTGCGGGTGGCCGGGAGGAATCGCCAGCCAGCGAGCGTTGCAGAGGCGGCGTTCGCAACCGCCTGCGGCAAGCCTTCGGGGACCTCCACCCTGGTGAC
>Ga0209018_1000310_pt1 | contig 46786 bp, 36 predicted proteins | sample YNPBryBLVA2012_FD_185814 | JGI IMG/M metagenome (GOLD analysis project Ga0209018, IMG submission 185814) | Anoxygenic and chlorotrophic microbial mat microbial communities from Yellowstone National Park, USA - YNP Bryant BLVA 2012 (SPAdes)... ...
TCCTTTCCTGGCGCACGTGAAGAACTAGCGTATGCCATTCCAACACAGCGCTCGCGACAAGACAACCCATACCGTGGCGCCAGCCCATGGCCGGTCCACGGAGCCCCTTGCCCCCCTGTGCGCCCCTGGGTGCCCGCCTTCCCTCGTGGCGGACCGAGGCAGCCTGCGCACCGTCGACGTCGACTCCCACGCTTCATTGCAGGGCATGCCGGTGGCGCTTCTCCGTGCTACGTACCACGCGCCGTGAGCACTCCACCCCAACACCCCGTGTCCTTCCCCGCTGAGCTCCCCATCAGCGCACGCGTGCACGACATCGCACGCGCCATTCACGACCACCCGGTCGTGGTTGTCGCAGGCGAAACCGGCTCGGGCAAGACCACGCAGCTACCGAAGATTTGCCTCGCCATGGGCCGCGGCCTCCGGGGCAGAATCGCCTGCACCCAGCCCCGCCGTGTCGCCGCTTGCAGCGTCGCAGCCCGCGTCGCCGCCGAGCTCGGCGTCGAACTCGGGCGCGAAGTCGGGTACAAGATTCGTTTCCAGGACAAGACGTCGGCTGACACCTACGTGAAATTCGCAACCGACGGCATCCTGCTCGCCGAGCTGCAAGGCGACCCGGATCTGCGTGGCTACGACACCATCATCGTCGACGAGGCCCACGAGCGCAGTCTCCACATCGACTTCCTCCTGGGCTATCTCCGACAGCTTCTTCCGCGTCGCCCCGACCTGCGCGTGGTCATCAGCTCCGCAACCCTCGAAACCGACCGCTTCGCGTCGTTCTTCCACCACGCCCCGGTCATCGAAGTCTCCGGTCGGGCGTTCCCCGTCGAGGTCGTCTACCACCCTCCTGCCGGCGACATGGACCTGGCCGACTGCGTCGCAAGCGCCCTGGACGAGATCACCGAGATCGACCCCCCTTGGCGATGTTCTCGTGTTCCTGCCTGGCGAACGCGAGATCCGAGAGGCATACGACGCGCTGCTCGAACGCCGCTACCGCCACACCGTGCTCCTTCCCCTCTACGGCAGGATGCCGCAACACGAACAGCTACGGGTCTTCCAGTCCCTTCCCGAGCGACGCATCGTACTCGCAACCAATGTGGCAGAAACTTCCATCACTATCCCTGGAATCTCGTTCGTGGTAGATTCTGGCCTCGCACGCATCAAGCGCTACGAGCCTAGAACGGGGATGACGTTGCTTCAGGTCGAGCCCGTCAGCCGGGCCTCGGCCGAGCAACGCAAGGGCCGCGCGGGACGGCTGCGCTCCGGTGTCTGCTATCGTCTTTACGCCGAAGACGAGTACATGCAGCGTCCAGCCTACACCGTTCCCGAAGTCCAGCGCGTCGGCCTCGCCGGTGTGATCCTCCAGATGAAGACCCTGGGGCTCGGACGCATCGAGGCGTTTCCTTTCCTGGACCCTCCCTCGAAGCGGTTTCTCGACGAAGGCTACCGCGTGCTCGAAGAACTCGGTGCCATCGACCAGGCCGGTGACCCGACCGACATCGGCCGCACGCTGGTCAGGCTTCCCCTCGACCCCCGTCTGTCTCGCATGCTTCTGGCCGCTTCCACGGGGGGCTGCCTGCGCGAGGTTTCGATCATCGCCGCGGCGCTGTCCATCCAGGATCCGCGCGAGCGCCCGTTGCAGGCGCAGAAGCAGGCCGACGACGCCCACCGCCGCTTCCTCGACGAGACGTCGGATTTCGTCTCCCTGCTCAAGATCTGGCGCTGGTATCACAACGCCCGCGGGCGCGCGTCTCGCAACCAGCTCCGCAAGCTCTGCCGCGACAGCTTCCTGTCGTTCCAACGCATGCGCGAATGGGCAGACGTCCACCAGCAGCTCCTGGACCGGTGCCGGGATCTCAATTGGTCCCCCAACGATCGTGACGCTGCGGTCGAGGCGATTCACGCCGCGCTGCTGGCCGGGCTCCTCGGCCGCACCGGCATGTGGCAATCAGAAAAGCGCTCCTACCTCGGCGCGAGACAGACCCGCTTCGTGCTCCACCCATCCTCCGGCCTTGCCAGAAAGCCTCCCGCTTGGGTGTTCGCTGCCGAGATCGTCGAGACTTCCCAGCCCTTCGCCCGCCTCGCCGCCGCCGTCGACCCGTCCTGCATCGAGCGCGTCGCCGGCCCCCTTTGCAAACACAGCTACCACGACCCGCACTGGGAGCAACGTTCTGCTCAGGTCGTCGCCAAGGAGAACGTTTCGCTCTTCGGCTTGCCCATCGTCCGTGACCGCCGCGTCCCCTTCGCTCCCATCGACCCGGTCGAGGCCCGGCGGATCTTCCTCGTTCACGCGCTCGTCCGCCAGGAGCTCTCGACTCGCGGACGCTTTCACGAACACAACCGCAACGTGATCGAGCAGGCGCGCCGCCTGCGCGACAAGGCCCGCCGCAGCGACATGTTGTTCGACGAAGACGCGCTCCTTCCGTTTTTTGACGCGCGCGTGCCCCGGTCCGTGGTCGATGGCAAGACCTTCGAAACATGGCGCCGGAAGGCAGAGTCCGAGAACCCCCATGTGCTCGAGTTGTCCCTCACCGACGTCTTGCAAGGTGAAGCGGCGGATCTCACGAGCGAGCGCTACCCCGACACCATCTCCGTGCCCGGCGCCTCGCTCGCTCTGTCCTATCGCTTCGATCCTTCCCAGGACGATGACGGCATCACCGTTGCCGTCCCCGTCGCGTTCCTCGCTCAGGCCGACCCCGATGTGCTCGAATGGACGATCCCAGCCTGGCACGATGAAAAGGTGCTGCTCCTGTTGCAGTCGCTGCCAAGGTCGATCCGCAAAGAGATCGCGCCGGTTGCCGAGGTCGCAAGCGAGATCGCCCACGCACACACCCCGTTCGATGGCCCCATGCTCGCCGCCCTCGCCGCCGATCTCCATGCGCTCACCGGCGTACGCGTCCCTCCGGACGCCTGGCGCCTGGACGATCTACCGCGCCATCTTCGCTTCTATTTCAAAGTACACGACGATACCGGCAAGACCATCGGCCAGGGTCGGAACCTGCACGACCTCAAGCGTCAGCTTGGCCCACGAGCTCGCCAGGCGTGGACCGCCTCGGCCCGCGTTTCTTGGGAGCGCACGGGCCTGCGGTCGTGGAGCTTCGACCGCTTGCCGGAGCGCCTCCCCATCCTCGTCGGAGGATGCTCCACGCTCTGCTATCCCGCCCTGGTCGACGACGGCGACAGCGTGTCGCTCCGTGCGCTGTCGTCGAAAGCGGAAGCGGAGCGCGCAACCCGCCAGGGCCTTCGTCGATTGTTCTTGCTTCGGATGGGCTCAGCGCAATGCGCGGTCGACACGCCTTTCCGAGATTCCCTACCGCTGGCGGCGCTCGCTCGCTTCGTTGCCGGTGACGCGAAGTCGCTCCGCGAGCAGGTCCGGATGCGCGCGGTCGACGATTCGTTCGCCTTGCATGACCCCGGCATGTTCCCACGCGATGGGGAAGCATTCGCGCAGCATTGGAACGCTGGCCGTTCGGCTCTTGCTCGCCGGCTGACCGAGCTTGCCACGCTCGCCCACGACATGGGAACCGCCGTCATGAAAGTCGAGAGCATGCTGCGCACTTGCAGCGGCAAGCCCGGTGCACCGCGGACCGCCCTCGACGACATCCGCAGGCACATGGAGTCCCTGCTGCCCCGCGATCTGTTCGAGCACACGCCATCCGACCGGATCGTCCACATTCCGCGGTACCTGCGCGGGGTCCACATCCGGCTCGAGCGCCTCCCGATCGACCCGAGACGCGACGCCGACAAGGCTTCGCATGTGGTCCCGCTGTGGGAATCATTCCAGCGCAATCGTGAGGCGCTGCGCCGTCGCGGCGTTCCAGCGCAAGACCTCGAATCGTTCCGCTGGCTCCTGGAGGAACTCCGCATCGCCATCTTCGCACCCGAACTCAGGACCGCCATGTCCGTCTCCCCCGCGCGCGTCGCCGAGCTTTGGAACTCCCTCTCTGCGTGACGACAGGTCCGACCCACAACGCCCAGCCCGTGTGCGACATGCTATTGTCCCGGGCACAGGGCCAGCAATGCCGAATCTCCGGTCGACAAGACACGACAGACCGCCCTCGTCGACCGCGTACACGTCGCGCGGCCGCTGTCCAACCGCTCTCGGTCAGGGCGGAGGTCGGGATTCGGAGGACGATCCACGACCGGTTCAAGCCGCTGCGAACCCTGGCCGGCGTGTTCTACACCGTAGTGCTCTTCCATTCAGCAGCTCGGCACGTTCCTCGCGTTGGTACACAAGATTGCCATGGATATCCGGGAGGCTCGTAGCCGATATGCTCAATCGCGCGGCGCTGGAGGCGGAAGCCCAGGCCTCAGCGGAACGGTCCGCGGAAGGCCGCGCCCAGACGCTCACGGCGGGCCCCCGGCAGGGGATATTCGCCCGGCACGCGCTCGCGCTGCCGTTGCTGCAGACCGCGTCGAACAGGCCATGGCCGCCCTCGACCGGCTCGGCGCCCAGTCTCCCCTCGACGGTGAGGTGCTCGATCGAAGCCTTCGTGCGCGAGAATACGTCGCCACCTTGCACCCCGCAGCAACTCGCCATCATCGGTGATACCGCGCATCGGCACGCGAGGGTGGAAGTCGACGAGCGCGATGTCGGACGCACCAGGTGGATGCCTCGGCCCAGCGACCAACAACGCCGTTCCCGGTGTCCGCTTCACCGGACACGTGCTCGAAGTGGGACGGCGGTGGGGCCCGAGAGCATCCGCACGGACGCTCCATCCGAACGCAACGACACTCGCATCCTCGGGGTCATCATCGCGCTGGACAAGACCGACGGGCTGCTGGCCAGCATGCGCATGATCGGCCATGTGCACGCAAGCTGCCCAATCCATTGCTTCGATTCGTACAATCTATACCGTTTCTTACGTTATATATATCCAGCCAACGGCTCCTCGCTTGGTCTGGACAGGGGTCTACCCGTTCTCACCAGGGATCCGATGGATCCCACCACGATAGGACCAATCGCCCATTCCCAGGGCGGAAACCCCTGCCGAATTGATGCTTGACCGGCTGGCACGACGGTTGTATGCGATGGTGCCACATGGTCCTACATGGGCACATATAGCACCATACCCCCGTGCCGGACCAGGTGTGTACTCGATCCTTCCGAGGTTGTCATGTCTCCACTCTCCCTATCTGCCCCGCGCCGTGCCGCCCTCGGCCTCGGCACACTCACCCTCTTGACCGCCGGCAACGTCGCGGCCGCCGGCCCATCCCTGCGCTTCCAGGGCGACGTCCACGGTGACGTGCGCGTCATCGGTGCGCCGCTCGCCTTCGACTGCCACGCCCAGGAGCAGGTGCCACCCGGCGCTACCGTGAGCTGCGCGACGGAGTCGTCGGTCACGGATACCGCACCGGACCTGTACTGGCGTGACAACCTGGCCGACGCCACCGTCACTGCCAAACAAGCGCGCACGGCCGCCACGCTCGAACTTCCCTCCGGCGCCACCGTCCTCTACGCCCGACTGTACTGGGCGGCACTCAAGGCCGGTCCGGATCCCGACCCGAACGCGGTCCTGGATTGCTCGGCTTGCCCGAAGCTCACGGCCCAGGCCGATACCACGCAAACCCTGCCCCACCCGTACAATAGCGCATGGATCTTCTATCAATCGTCGGCCGATGTGACGTCGTATCTGCAGCAGCACGGCGCGAAATCGTACCGCGTGACCGACGTCGACGGGATCGCCCTGTCGGGTGCCGACGTCGATGTCGCGTTCTCCGCATGGTCGCTTGTTGTCGCCTATGAGGCACCCTCCGAGCCGCTGCGGAACCTGGCCGTGTTCGACGGTCTCTACCATGTGGACCCCCCCTCCCAGGGCGTTGCGACCCACACAGCAGTCACCCTCGATGGCTTCCTGGTTCCTCCGGCCTTCGACGCAAAGTTCATGGTTTTTGCATATGAGGGCGACGCTGACTATACCGGCGATCACATGTCCATCAACGGCGTGCGGCTGGAACCGATGGCCGGCCAGTCCGACAATTTCTTCAACTCCTCACGCTCGTGGCTGGGCGCCGCCGTGTCCGGCGCCGGCGACGTGCCGCGCCTCTCCGGACTCCCAGACTCCCTGGCAGGCTACGATCTGCACGCGATCGATGTGTCCGCATGCGTACATGCAGGCGACAGCACTGCGACCATCGACGCCGACTCGATCTACGACAAGTACTATCTCGGCGGTTTTGTCACCTCGTTTGCCGACCATGCGCCGCATTTCGGAGACATGACGAAGACGGTGGTAGATCTGAATGGCGGCGCTGCGGTGAAGGGCGACGTGCTGGAGTATACCATCGACGCCACCAACAGCGGCAACGACGACGCCGTCATGGCGGTCCTCCACGACCCGCTCGACCCGGGCCTCGCGCTCGTGCCAGGGTCGATTCGGATCGTGCAGGGTGGGGTCGCAGGCTTCAAGACCGACGCCGCCGGTGACGATGCCGCGGAATGGAATGATGGCACTCGCGAGATCGTCATTCGCACGGGCAACGGTGCAACCGCCTCGCAGGGTGGTCGCGTTCCGGTCGGAGGACACATCACCGTCAAGTTTCGGGCCAAGATCGTGGTCGACCACGGGGTGATCCACAATCAAGCTACGTTGCAGGCTTCGGGCGCATCCGGCGCTCCTTCCAGGACCTGGGTCAGCGACGGAGACCCCACGGTGGTCGGCGACCAGGACACGGCCACCGAGGTTGGAGCGTGCGACAGCAATGCGCATTGTCCGCCGTCCAGGCCCCACTGCGACATCGCGAGCCACGTGTGTGTCGGATGCGTCTCCGACGCGGACTGCCCGGCGTCGAGTCCGGCTTGCCAACCCGACGGGACCTGCGGCGAGTGCTCCGCCACGAACACCTCGCTGTGCAACGACCCGACGCCGATCTGCGACGTAACCGAAGGCGAGTGCGTCGCCTGCTACGTCGACGGGCACGGCAACACCGTAGGCTGCGACGGATCGTCTCAGGGCCACGTGTGCATCGAGAGCGCTGGAGCGCCATCGTTCTGCGGGTGCGACTCCGACGACGACTGCGGCCCGGTCAGCAGCGGGAGAGTGTGCGACCCGTCGACGTCCCGATGCATCGACGGCTGCCGCGGCCAGGGAGGCAATCGCTGCCCCGACGGTGAGCAATGCACGTCGACCGACACCGCCATCGGTACATGCTTCCAGGCGTCCAGCACGCCCCATGACGTCGATCCCACCAACCAGCCCGACCTGCCGGCGGACGTGACTCAGCAGGGCGGGTGTGCTTGCGGTGTGGCTTCTCGCGACCGCTGGGGCCGCGGCGTGAGCTTGTTGGCCGTGCTGTCCCTCACGCTGCTCGCGCGTGGCCGTCGGCGCTCCGAACGCAACCGGGGCTGAACCGGCCCGCGCCTGGCGTGACCCTCTCGTCTCCAACAGGTATCGTCCCACGACACCACAATACGGCGAGGCCAGGTTGACTGCGGGCTGAATCCGGAAACCGACGGCGGGTGGTGGATTTCCCATCACCCAACATCACCCCGCCGCACTCCGAACCTCAGCGTCATGTACGGTTGCTGACGTGCACAGAGCGAGCGCGCGCCGCACACCCCTTGCCAGGGATTGCGCATGCCGTACCGACTGGTGCTAGGTTCGGTTCCCGTGACCGACCAAGGCTCCCGGAACGTCGCGCAACCGGCCCAGGATTCCGCGCGAAATGCGCTCGTGGTGGCAGCGGCCATCTTCCTCAGCCGAATCGCGGGGCTCGTTCGAGAGCGCGTATTCGCTCACTACTTCGGCAACTCGATTGCTGCCGATGCCTTCAAGGCGGCGCTGCGCATCCCGAACCTGCTCCAGAACCTGTTCGGCGAAGGAGTACTGTCCGCATCCTTCATTCCCGTGTACGCCAGGCTGCGGGCCGAAGGGCGCGACGGGGAGGCCCGGCAGGTCGCCCAGGCCGTGGCGACCTTGCTGTTCGTCGTCGTCTCTCTGCTCGTCGCGCTCGGCGTGACGGCGACACCGTTCATCACCGACCTGGTCGTCCCCGGCTTCGAGGGAACTCGTCGCGAAGGTGCCATCGACCTGGTTCGCATCTTGTTCCCTGCAACGGGGTTGCTGGTGGCATCCGCGTGGTGCCTGGGCGTGCTCAATAGTCACCGGCGTTTTTTCCTCTCCTATGCCGCGCCCGTGGTCTGGAACGCAGCGCAGATCGCTGCTCTGGTCCTGCTCGGCCGCTCGTGGTACGGCTTCGACCTCGCCCGTTTCGTCGCCCTCGGCGCCGTGGCCGGAAGCCTCCTCCAACTCCTCCTCCAGCTTCCCGCGGTCCTTCGTCTCGTCGGCTTCTTCCGCCCCGCCTTGCATCTCGCCTCGGGCCACGTGCGACAGGTGCTGCGCAACTTCCTGCCCGTCGTCATCGGGCGCGGCGTCATGCAGATCAGCGCGTACATCGACTCGGTGCTCGCAAGCTGGCTCCCCGCGGGCGCCGTCGCCGCGATTGCCTACGCACAGATCCTCTATACCTTGCCCGTCAGCATGTTCGGCATGTCGGTTTCCGCAGCGGAGCTGCCGGAAATGTCCAGCCTCGTCGGCCGCGAAGACCAGGTACACGCCGCCCTGCGCGCGCGGCTGTCGTCTTCCCTCCTTCGCATTGCCTTCTTCGTGGTCCCCACCAGCGTGGGATTCCTCCTGCTCGGAGACGTCATCGCCGCCGTCCTGTTCCAGACCGGCCGGTTCGGTCGCGACGACGCCGTCTGGGTGTGGACGATACTCGGGGGCTCGACGGTCGGGCTCATCGCGGCGACGTCCGGGCGGTTGTATTCGTCTGCGTTCTACGCGCTGAAGGATACGCGAACGCCCGTACGACTGGCGGTCTTGCGGCTGCTGCTCACGGCGGTGCTCGGCTGGCTGTGCGCCCTGCATCTCCCCGCGTGGCTCGGCATCGCACCAACCTGGGGAGCGTGCGGCCTCACGGCGTCTGCGGGGCTGGCCGCCTGGGTCGAGTATTTCTTCCTGCGCAGGACCCTGCACCGGCGCATCGGGCCGGTCCGTGGAACGGTCGGTCCGGTGGCCAGGATGTGGGGCGCAGCGCTGGCCGCGGGGGCCCTGGGGCTGGCTATCCGCTTCGGATGCGATGCATTGCACGTGCACCAGCCCGTGCTGCGCGGAGTCGCCGTCCTCGTGCCGTATGGCGCTGCGTACTGGAGCGCCGCCCATGCCCTCGGCGTCGGCCAGGCCCGAGAACTGCTCGCCGGTGTGCTGCGCCGGTCGCATCGCCTGGTGCGCCGGTGAGCGGGATTCGGGGATTGCGCACCACCACGCTGCGCGCGACTGCGCACTCCCGTGCAACACAGCGAAGTTCGAATCAGATGTCGGTGAGGTTCAGGCCGCCCGGATACCAATAGCTCGTATACTGACCGTAGCCGTACACGGTGATGCCCACTCGGACGTTCGACTGGATCTGGTGGTTCCCGTTGCCCGCATTGGATAGCTGCACACGAGCCACGCTGAACCCGCTGCCGCCGATTGGCGAAAAGCCACCGACGGGGTTTCCATCGAGCGTCACCTGCGCGTTGTTCGGCGCCACGATGTTCACCCAGTTTGTCTCGTAGTTGGTCGGGGCGTGGAACAGATAGCTCGTACGGAACTGCTGCGATGTCACCGCAATGGCCATTGCCGGATCACCCGACCCGCCGCCGGCGTCCTGGCCCTTCATGTACTGCGCCACCAGGACCTTCTTGTCGGCCGTGATGCGCGCGGAGTCGGGCAGGTCGATCTCCACGTAGCCGCCGGCGTTGGCGATCGACGTCGGCCACGCGGCGTTCGGTGGGTCGTAGACGAGGTTGGTCGCGGGCTCGGTGGCGATGATACGCACGAACGAGGCCTTCGGGCTTGCCTGGTTCGGCAGGCGGGGCGAGGTGACCAGGTAGTCGAGCCCCAGGGTCTTGACGCCGAACATCGACTCCTCGAGGTGGTCGCAGTAGCCCACGTTCGCCGGGATGAACGTGCACTTGTGCCCGCCTATCACCTGCACCGGCTTGGTGGATTGCACCCGCGTTCCGGTCAAGTCGTAGTTGCCATTGCCGGTCGCCACCATCACCTGCAGCACCTGGCCGCGCTGCAAGGTGACCGTGCCCGTGCCGTTCGCGGCCACGCCCGCCCCAGCGGCCACCGCACCCGTCGTCGGCCCCGGGTGCAGCGTCACCGACGTATCGTCGGCGGACGCCACCACGGCGTAGAACCCCTGGTACCATACGCCGCCGGACCAGTACCAGGCGTTGCGCGATGCGACCAGGTAGTCGTCTCGCCAGGCGTTCGTGGGGATCAACAGCGACGCATCGTTCGTGTAGCTGAAGGCTCCCCCGAGGGCGTACTCGAGCGGGCTGAATTGATACACGGTGACAGGCTGCGTGGAGCGGACGCGATATGCCGAGTCCACTCCGGTGCCGATGGTGGTCGTCGACGAGTTCTTCTGCGACGTCCAGGGCAAGGTGATGACCTGCACCGAGCTGGCGGGCACGGTCGCCGTGGTCACCGCCGCGCCACCCTTGTCGACCGTGACCGTGGCCTGGTTCGAGGTCGAATTCGACACCGCTATCGCGAAGTGGAAAGAAGGCGCCACTTCCTGCGCTGTCACCGTTGCGTAGTACTCACAGCCGATGTAGCTCTTGCCAAGCACCTGGGGCGAGCACGGCCCGGTGCATGTTCCCTGGTCGCACGAACTTCCCACCACGGGGTCGCACTCCACCGTCGACCAGCCGGAACCGTCGCCGAGGCACGTCCGCGCAATGTTCCCCTGGCAGTCCTGCGTCCACGGCAAGCACGTCACACACCCGAGATCGGTCGAGCACACCAGCGCACCGCAGTTCTGCGGCGCTCCGAACATCCCATTCGCGTCGCACAGGCGCGCGGTGTTCCCCTGGCAGCTCCACACCGACGGCGTACACAACCCCAGCGTTCCGTCGCAATTCTCGTCCACGGCGTCGCCGTCGATCTCGGCTGCAGCCGGGTTGATGGCCGGGTCCACGTCGTTGCAATCCCCCGCAACCTCCGCATACCCCGGCGGGACCGAGCACGCCTGCTGATTCGTCGAGGCGTCGTCGACCCCGTACGTGTCCGCATCGTTGTCGATGTAGTACGTATTCAACACGCCGTCGTCGATCTGCCCATTGCAGTCGTCGTCGACGCCGTTGCATGCCTCTACGGCCCCTGGGTGGACCGCAAGCGACGTGTCGTCACAGTCGCCGGCGACCGAAGCATACCCATCCGGAGGTGTGCAGCTCAGCTGGTTGGTCGCCGGGTCGTCGACCCCCACGCCATCGTGGTCGTTGTCCACGTACCATGTAATCGCCGCGCCATTGTCGATCTGGCCGTCGCAGTTGTCGTCGATTCCGTTGCAGAGCTCCGGCGCCCCCGGATTCACCGCGGGGTCGTCATCGTTGCAGTCCACCGACTGGTCGTGCCCGTCGTGATCGTTGTCGGGGAGCGAGACTCCGCCGGTGCCGCCTGCGTTCGACCCGCCGATACCTCCACCACCGGTGGCGCTCGATCCCCCCGTGCCGCCCGTACCGCCTCCCGTCCCGCCCACGCCGGCGGCGCCACCGTTTCCACCGCCGTGCTGGTCGGTGGACGAGCTGCTCGACCCGCACCCCGCAGCCGTGGCAACCACCATGATCGCCGTGATGGATCGGAAAAGACGCCTAGGATTGAACATCGGAACCTCCCTGGAGCATCGAGCGAGTCGCGCTCTGACCGTGCTCATGTCACGATAGCCGGGGCGGTCGGTCCAGGCAAGCGCCCCGGCGAACGCTTGTTGCCAGCGTGCGCAACAGGCCGCCCGGCCGACGCACGCGTTCCCCAGTCCGGTCGGGCGCCCGAGTGCCCGTCGCCCACGCTTGGGTCCCGACACGACAGGATACGGTCGCGATCTCCCACACCCGCTTTTCGCCAAGGTGCGAAGCATCGAACCGCCTCCCAAGCATCCGGCACCATCGGCCCCTCTTGACCCGTCCGGCTCCTTCGACCACAGTGCGCGCCCGCTCCGGAGATACCTATGGGCAGCACCATCATCGAGAAAATCCTGGGGTCCCACGCCGACCGCCCCGTCCGCCCGGGCGACATCGTCGACATCCGCATCGATGTGCGCGCCGCGCGCGACTTCGGCGGCGCGAACGTCGTGCAGCACGTTCGCAAGGCGCGCCTCCCGGTCCACGACCCCTCGCGCACCGTGTTCACCTTCGACTGCAACCCGACCGGCAGCGATCAGAAATACGCCTCCAACCAGCAGCTTTGCCGCGAGTTTGCGCGCGAACACGGCATCCGGGTGTTCGACATCGACCAGGGCATCGGCACGCACATCGCCATGGAAAAGGGCCTCGTTCGCCCCGGCGACACCTTCGTGTCCACCGACTCGCACGCCAACATCCTCGGCGCCGTCTGCGCGTTCGGCCAGGGCATGGGCGACCAGGACATCGCCCATGCGTTCGCCCGCGGCTCGGTCTGGTTCAAGGTTCCTCGCACCGTCCAGATCATCCTCGACGGCATCCCGCGCAACTCCGCCACGCCGAAGGATGTGACGCTCGCGCTGCTGCGCAGGTTTGGAGCCAACGGACTGCTCGGCGTGGCCGCCGAAGTCTATGGCGACTACGTCGACACGCTGGACCTGGCTGGACGCATCACCATGGCCTCGATGTTCACCGAGATGGGCGCCATCATCGGCCTGTTCCCCGTCAACGAGGCGATCGCCGCGCGGTTGTCCGCCCTGTCCGGTGCTACGATTCCCACGTTCGGTGCCGACCCGGACGCCTGCTACGCGGCAGTCCATCACATCGATATTCAGGATCTCGGCCCACTTGTTGCGCGCCCTGGTCACCCGGAGGATGTCGTGCCGGTGGGCGAGGTCGCCGGCACGCCGATCGACAGCGCGCTGGTCGGATCGTGCACCAACGGCCGGCTCGACGACATCCGCGCCGCGGCTGATGTGCTGCGCGGCCGCCAGGTGGCCCCCGGCGTGGTGTGCAAGGTCGTGCCGTCCACGGATGCGGTATGGCGGGCAGCCCTCGACGAAGGACTCATCGCCGATCTCAAGAATTCGGGTGTTCTGATCGGCAATGCAGGTTGTGCTGGCTGCGCCGCCGGGCAGATCGGGCAGAACGGCCCGGGCGAAGTGACGATCACCACCGGCAACCGCAACTTCGCGGGCAAGCAGGGCAAGGGGGACGTGTACCTCGCCTCCCCGGAAACAGTAGCTGCCTCCGCGGCGCTCGGCATGATCGCGAGTGTGGAAGAGCTCGGTTCGGGAACGCTCGCGAAGCGTCCCCGCAGAGCGCTGGCCACCGCACCCACCGGTGACGCCACGCGGCGTCCAGCGTCGCACAGGCCTACCAAGGTCAAGGGCCGGGCCTGGGTGATTCCGGTCGACAACATCGATACCGACATGATCTTCCACAACCGCCACCTGGCCGTGACCGAACGCGCAGAGATGGGACAGTACGCATTCGGTAACCTCGCAGGCTACGAGCGATTCGCGAAGGAAGCCCGCCCCGGCGACGTGATCATCACGGGCAAGAACTTCGGCGCCGGCAGCTCGCGCCAGCAAGCCGTCGATTGCTTCCTGGCGCTCGAGATCGGCGCAATCGTGGCTGTCTCATTCGGCGCCATCTACGAGCGCAACGCCATCAACGCCGGCCTGCCCATCCTCACGGCGCAGGCCGTCCACACAGGCATCCAGACCGGCGACGAAGTCGAGGTCGACTTCGAATCCGGCCACCTCCGCGTCGCGTCCCGCAACATCGTCATCCAGGGCGAACCCTTCGCCGAAGTACAGCTCGCCATCTATCGTCGGGGTGGGCTTCTCGAGCAGGAGTAGCAGCCATGAGCAGAATCGGACAAGCAGGTCGCCTCGGATCCGACGTCCGGTCGGACTGCCACGTAACGTGCGAACTGCGCGACAGCGGAGGCATCGAGCTCGATGTCCAGTCCAAGGTCGACTGGCTGTTCGGCCGAACGATCCGCCAGCAGATCCACGCCGTGCTCGCCGACCTGAAGGTCCGGCACGCGAGGATCCAGCTTCGCGATGCCGGAGCGCTTCCGTGGACACTGTCGTCACGCATCGAAGCTGCGGTGAAGGCAGCCGACCCGGGCGTGACGGAGGACAGCTTGCCGGATCCGGGGGCGGATTTCCGTTCCCCAACCACCCGCAGCCGCCTGCGCCGCTCTCGCTTGTATCTTCCCGGCAACGAGCCCAAGTTCATGATCAACGCCGGGCTGTACGGCGCCGACGGCCTGATCCTGGACCTCGAGGACTCGGTCGCGCCGGAACACAAGCACGCGGCCAGGTACCTGGTGCGCAACGCGCTGCGCTGCCTGGAGTTCGGCGGTGCGGAGCGTATGGTGCGCATCAACCAGGGGCAGCTCGGCTTCGACGACCTCGACTGCATCCTCCCCCACAACGTGCATGTCGTGCTCGTCCCCAAGGCCGAAGACGCGGACCAGATCAGGGCTATCGAAGACCGCATCGCCTCGCGCCTGGGCAAGGATCATGACGTACTGCTGATGCCCATCATCGAAAGCGCAAAAGGAGCCTGGTTCGCCTACGACATCGCCGTCGCTGCCAGGTCGGTGGTCGCCCTCGCCATCGGCCTCGAAGACTACACCGCGGATATCGGCACCCAGCGTACGCTCGATGGCAAGGAGAGCTTGTGGATGCGGCAGGCCGTGGTCAACGCGGCCCGGGCCGCCGGCGTCCAGCCCATCGACACGGTGTTCTCCGACGTAGCGGACAGCGAGGGGCTGCGGCAGAGCGTGCTCGAGGCGCGCAGCCTTGGATTCGACGGCAAGGGCTGCATCCACCCGCGACAGATTCCGGTCATCCACGAAGCGTTCGCGCCTACGCCCAGGGAGGTCGAGCGCGCGGTCAAGATTGTTCGCGCGTTCGATGACGCCCGCGCGCGTGGCCTGGCCGCCGTATCCCTCGGCACCAAGATGATCGACCCGCCCGTGGTCAAGCGCGCCCTTCACACGGTAGAACTAGCCGTGGCATGCAAGCTTCTGCCCGCCAACTGGAAGGAAGCCGAGGTGGTGTCATGAACGAAATCGTCATCAATGCCGCCGGACGGCCCGTCCCCACGGACATCAACGGAAAACCGGCGATCCCTTACATGGGTGTCGCCGCCTATCGTCCGGTCGGTAACAAGGCCGCGCCGCCCATCCGATCCTGCGCCGACTACCCTCTCGACGGCAACAAGGTCGTCGGCAGCCTCCGTGAAGCACTGGAGCGTTGCGAGCTACAAGATGGCGCCGTCGTCAGCACGCATCACCACTTCCGCAATGGCGACCTGGTCGCCAATCGCCTCTGGGACACCCTCGCGGACATGGGCCTGAAAGACCTCGTCTGGGCCCCGTCGGCGTCGTTCGCCTGCCACGCGCCGCTCATCAAGTACCTGGACAACGGCGTCATGCACCACATTGAGGGAAGCATGAACGGTCCGTTGGGCGAGTACTGCTCCGCGGGCAAGATGCGCGGGCTCGGCGTGCTACGCTCCCACGGCGGCAGATTCCAGGCGATCCAGGACGGCGAGCTCAAGATCGACGTAGCCGTGATCGCCGCCCCCACGGCCGACCCGCTGGGCAATGCCAACGGCGTTCGGGGCCCGTCGGCCTGCGGCCCCCTGGGCTTCGCGCTGGCAGACTCGCTGTATGCCAGGCGCGTCATCGTGGTCACCGACAACCTCGAGCCCTTCCCCTGTATTCCCTGGCAGATCCAGGGCCAGAACGTGGACTATGTGGTAACGCTCGACAAGATCGGTGACCCGTCGCAAATCGTGAGCGGCACCACGCAGGTGACCCGGAGCCCGGACCGCCAGCTCATCGCCGAAATGGCTGCCCGGTTCGTGGCCGAAACCGGCATCATGCGTAACGGCTTCTCCTTCCAGGCCGGCGCGGGCGGGATCACCCTCTCGTTCGCCCTGTACCTCAAAGACCTCATGAAAAAGGCCGGCGTCAAGGCCCGCTTCATCCGCGGCGGGTCCAACAAGTACCTCGTCGACATGCTCCGCGAGGGCTTCACCGACTTCATCCTCGACGGCCAGACGTTCGATCTCGACGGTGTCCGGTCCATGCACGAGGACCCTCGTCGCCACATCGATACCAGCCCCTTCACGAGCTATAACTACCATGGCAAAGGCAACTTCGCGTCCATGATAGACGTGGTGATGCTCGGCGCCACCGAGGTCGACATCAACTTCAACGCGAACGTGGTCACCCACTCCGATGGCGCCCTGCTGCACGGCATCGGCGGATGGCAGAACTGCCTCTTCGCCAAGTGCACCATCCTCGCCGTGCCTAGCTTCCGCGACCGAATCCCCGTGCTGGTCGACAAGGTCACGACCCTTTGCGGTCCGGGAGAACTCATCGACGTGGTCGCCACCGAGCGCGGCATTGCCATCAACCCCCGCCGCACGGACTTGATCGAAGCTGCCAAGAAGTGCACGGTGCCGATCAAACCGATCGAGCAGCTCAAGGCCGAGGTCGACCGGATCACCGGCGGTCCGCCGGACCCGGTCCCGCTGCGCGACAAGATCGTCGCCGCCGTCAAGTGGGTCGACGGCACCGTTATCGACAGCGTGCGCCAGTCGCGATAAGGGCGGCCATGCTATCTTCCAGCCCCCTTCCTGCACGCGGCGGTTGGCGGCCGTGACGTTTCCTGAGATCCTGCTGCTCGCTGTCGCGCTGGCAGTCGACGCTTTCTCGGTGGGCGCCGCGGTCGGTTTGAAGCATCGTCGTCCTAGACAGGTTTTTCGCCTCGCGTTTCATTTCGGGCTGTTCCAGGCGCTCATGCCACTGCTGGGCGCCGGAGCGGGCACGGTGCTGCTGCGCTGGGTACGCGCCTGGGACCACTGGGTCGTATTCGGCGTGCTGGGGATCCTGGGCGCTCGCATGATCTACGAGGCACTCAGAGACAAGGAGGCAGATCACGCCAAGACGGACGTCACCCGGGGCTGGATCCTTGTGGGGCTGTCCGTGGCAACCAGCATCGACGCCTTCGCGGCGGGCATCGGTCTTGCGGTGTCCGGCGCCCCCATCGCCCTGTCCGTCGCTGTCATCGGCCTGGTGGCAGCGTCGGCCACGGCGTTCGCGATGCTTGCATCGGGGCGGCTGTTGCGCGGATTGGGCAACAAGGCAGAGATCGCAGCCGGCATCGTGCTCATCCTGCTGGGGTCGAAAACCCTGGTCGAACACTTGCGCGGTGGTTGAGGTCCATCGGACCCCCGCACGCCTGCTGGACCTGCCTTGACAGGACAACCGACGGATTGGCGCATTCCGTGGTCGCATTCGCGTTGCTCGCCGTGTGCTGCTAGTCGTCGGGCGACGGGGTGGCCCATTGATGCATCCCAGGCGGTGGTCCGGCGCAGTCGCCATCCTGTCCAATCTCCCCAGGATACCGTTCCACCATCCACGGCCCCGCGCACGGATTCACGTCGTTCGGTCCGTCGTGGAACAGCTCGGATGTGCAGCCCCATGCCGCTCTTCCCACTGCGCCGGGGTCGGTCCACGACAGCCTGTGCAGGGGACCCGACGGACCGAGGATAGGCTTGCGCATCAGCGCCGACGACTGTCTGTCCAGGCAGTCCGTGCAGACCGGGCAGCTCGGCGCCCGGGTCGAGGCCGCCCTGCGCCGATTCCGCGTCGCACGTACAGCGTACACTCGGGGTGCAGTATCCGGCGTGGCGGCCGTCGGCTGTTGGTTGTCCAACTGCGAGGCGAATCAGCAAGCGCTGCGCCGTGCCGTTCGGAGCCTTGGGCGGCCTTGCAGCAGGCGGAACCCTCGGGGTGCAAGCTCGCAGATCACGCCTGCACGCCGGGACCGGTCGTCGATACCGCGATGCGCCGTCTGACGAGCCCCCGCGTCTCCGGCGGTACGCGACGCTACTCCTTGCCCAGCAGCCCCGCCTTGAGGCCCTTGTTGGGCGGCTTGCCGAGCCAGATCGACAGGAAGGCGCGGGCGAAGTCGTCGCCGGGGACCGTTCCCCTCGACGCCCCCTTCACCGTCACCTCAATTCCTTTACCCTGCACGTAGGTGAACTGCATCGAATCGCCGACGGCCATCCCGGTCATCCACGAGTTCAGGGTGTTGATCCGGTCCTGAGGGCTGGCAGCTTGTCCGCCGCGTTCCGCTGGAACCCCTCGGTCCACGCCTCCGTGATCTTCTCTTTCTCGACCTCGCGGACGAACTTCAGCACAAGCCGCTTGGTCTGCGTAGATCCCAGAATCGCCGCGGCGTCCTGCGACTTGCTCTCCAGATACAGCCCCGCCACGTAGACATCAACGTTCAAGACGGTCGCCTCGCGGATTCCCATGCCGTTGAGCACCAACGCCTTGCCCTCGACATGGATGTTGTCTGGCATTTGCACGCCGCCCTTCTCCCCGGCCAACGCGGGCAATGTCATCAGCGTAAAGGCGAGCACCAACGATGATAGTCTGGCAATCTTCATGGGATAGTCTCCTGCCTGCAACGACACACGCCTCGCCCCGCGCAACAAGGGAAGCTCGTTCGGGTCTCGTGGGGCACTGTGACGACCGCACGGGCGATCGTCCAAGGAGGAACTCCGGTCCGGCGGAACATGGCCGGGTTCCAAGAAAGACCTCTTGTCACCGCAACACGTAGCAATCGACGGGCCACGACCTCGCATGCGATCAGGTATGGATGATCCGCCCAATTCCTTACGATCGTCGCGAACGGCCGACGCTCTGTTTGGGATCCGCGATTGCTCACCGGGATCTTCCCTATCTCGCCTCGGCGTCGTGCTCAATCCAACCCGTTCCTCCGGCTGCGCGGCAGCCCCAGCGACCACGTCGGACCGGAGTCCGACTCCTCCTGCCCCCCGAACCATGGCGGCTCGCTCTCCCGCGCAATCGACTCGATCACCCGATCGAGTACGCCAGGGTCCGAGCGCAACGCGCGAACGGCCGCCATGACATGCGGACGAAGCACGATTGCCGGTGCGCTCGGCACCCCGATCTGGTAGGCCACCCGCGCAGCCAACTCCGACCGCTCCGGCTCCGCTTCCAGATCCGCCGCACGCAGATCGTCGATCACCGTTCTCAGCCCCACGTGCCCGTCGACGATCATTTCGAGCCGCATGGGCATCGTTACGATGAAGCTCTCGTCGACCGAAGGCGCAAGGATGTAAATAAGCCAGGCGAGGCGCCAGGCCAGGTCGTGCAACGGACTCGTCGTGTCTGGCTCCGCCTGCCGTTCTTCGCGCCCGACCGCCAGCAGCGCAGCCGCGATCGCCGCCTCCTGCCGAGGACTACCGCCGAGCTGGCGGATCTGGCTCTCGATCTCGGCGCAGATGGGCTTGAGCATACCTGTCCTCATCACACCGGTCCGCCGCTGGGCCATGACACACGCCACCGCTGCCGACACGGGCGATCCGGTTCCACTGACTCCGACATTGATACGCCCCGAAGCTGCCGACCTTCCCTTCCCGGGTCAGGCGGCGGATGGCTGCGTGCTCCGGGCCGCCGGGGCCCCGGACCGCACGTCGGACCGGCCCAACACGCGCAGCGGCGGCGATCCGCCACGGACCTGGAACCGTCCCTCCGGATAGAAGTCCCCGAGCTGGGGAGCGTCTGCCCTGCGCAACCGCGCGGCAACCTCCTGCGCACGCGACAGGTCGAGGTGGATTCCATGCGCAGCCAGGTCCCCTGCGATCCGATACTGCAACAGCTCCAGCCGCTCGAGCGTCGACAGGTAGGCCCCTCGCCAGATGGGCAGGTACGGGCGATGGTCCATCGGGTTGACAGCCATGAGCCGCCGCAAGCGATTGCGGGGCAGGAACGTGTAGCAACTGACATGCGGGTGCTGCCGGAGCACAAGATCCCGGATCCCTTCGAAGCGGGTATACGATGCGGTCCGGATGTTCTGGTCGATGTTGTAGAGGAATCCGCGCTGCACCGCGAACCCCGGGCGTCGTGACACATACGGCACGAACGGGTCGATGATCAGAACCAGGTCAGCTCCTTTCTGGATGGCCTCCACGAAGTTCGAGGTGCGCGTGACGGCGCCGTCTTCGTAGTAACGCCCCTGGATGGGTGCCGCCCGGAAGGCCGGATTGATGCTGAGCGACGCCTGGATGGCCTTGCTGATCGGCACGTCGTCGTGGCCCTGGTCGCCGAAGAGCACATGGGTGCGGGCGTCTTGGTCGGTCGCACCGATGTACAACGGTTTGCGAAGGCGCCGGAAGTCGTTGGTAGCGCCGGGGGACTCGAAGGCGCGACGAATCATGGCCTCGAAGCCGTCTCCGTGGAAGGGTGGGCCGAGCAAGTCCGAATAGTCGATCATCAGCGATTCGAGCGAGACCTTGCGCCGCCCTCGCAACGCCTGCTTCAACACGGCCCCGATCTGCCGGGTGATCGTCGCCATGCGCCAGCCGAATCCCCGAAAGTCGATGTGTTCGAGCCGGAACACGCTGAGCGTGGTAGGAGGCAGACGCAACCCCCGGACCCCGGCCACCGCGCCCATGGCCTCGTCGATCGAGTACCCGTTCGCCATGAAGCCCGTGACCACCGCCCCCGCGCTGATGCCGAAAAACATGTCGAAGGCGTCGGACAGGGACGGCGTCAAGCAATCCGACAAGCACTTGAGCACACCCATCTCGAAGTAGATCCCGGTGATGCCACCGCCCGACGCGCAAAGGGCGCGCTTCCCTCTGCGGCCGGCGAGCATGATGCGCATCGACTCGTCCGCGACGAGCCGGAAGAACGCGGAGTTCCGATGCGGGGCCGGCGGTGCGTCGAGGCACGGACCGTCGGAGACATCCCGAATCACACGCCCCACGCGACGCGCGCCAAACGCTGCGATGAGCTGATCCACGCCGTCTCCGCCCACCCCCGACACCAGCACGATCACACGGTGAAAGCCGTATCGCGCCTCGACGTCTGGCTCCTTCTCCATGCCGTCGAGCAGCGCCATGGCTCGTGCCGGGTCCGGTGGCCTGCCCACCGCCCCGCGCGCGTCCACCATCACCAGGTTGAAGTATCCGGTGCGCAGCAACCGCAGCGCCTCGTCCACCTCCGTCGTGCCCGCAAAGCACATCTGCACGTTGCGGCACACCACCACGCGCCCGGCAGCGCTCGTCTCCGCCTCGCACCCGACGGCCCCAGCCAGCCCCGACACCAGATCCTCGAAGTGCGCCATGGTCGGCCCCATGTACAGGATCCGCTTGTCCATCGCGCGTTCACCGCATGACGGTTCGGTCCCGAGTTCGCGCTGGTCGCTGTGGTGGTCGGTCATGGTCACCCTTCGTCGCTGCGGGCACATGGTCTACCGGCCCCCAATTGGGATGCGCCATGGCGAGGCCCGGCTGCGCACGCCCGAGAGATTTCACGAGATGCCACCAACGTCTGCCGCGACCGTTGCGCCCATGGTAGGGCCGCGGTACCGTTTTTGTTCGAACGCCAGATCGACACCGTACCCATTGGCCCGAATCCACATCCGCCATGCCAGTCGTCCACCACGCTACCCACGAACTCTGCCTCAAGATCGTGTACTACGGTCCGGGTCTCGGTGGAAAGACGACCAACCTCGCCTGGCTGCACGCCAACAGTCGCCCTGACCTCCGAGGCAAGCTCGTGTCCGTCGCCACCGAGTCGGACCGCACTTACTTCTTCGACCTGCTCCCGGTCGAACTCGGTGATTACAAGGGCTACCGGATTCGCCTGCACTTGTGCACAGTCCCCGGCCAGATCGCCCTCGACAAGACGCGCCGCCTCGTGCTGCGCCACGTCGATGGCGTGGTGTTCGTGGTCGACTCCCAGCGCGCCGCGCTGCCCGGCAACGTCGAGAGCATCCTCAACCTCGAAACCAACCTGTTGCGCCAGGGCGACGACCCCAGGCGCGTTCCTCTGGTCGTGCAGTACAACAAGCGCGACTTGCCCGACGTCCTCGCCGTCAACGAGCTTCATGTGGCGCTGCGCGTCCCAGACGGCGTCCCTGAGGTGGAGGCCTGCGCACGCACGGGCCAGGGCGTCGGGGAGACGCTCAAAGCCGTCGTCAAGGCTTGCCTCACGCTCATCGGCGACCCGAGAGATCTCCGGGAGGGACACTCGCCGTCGCTGCTGCCGGGCATCCGTCCCTCGATGTACCCGGATCTGGTCCCGCCCGCGATGTCGACGCCCGTCTTCCCCAAGCCGCCACCTGTCCCGCAGTCTCTGCGCCACGCTCCGCCCAGGCGCCGCGACCTGCACACCGAACCGGTTGCGCCCCTGGCCGCTCGGGCGGCGGGCAAGCCGTTCAGGTAGCCGTCTCAGCCTCCGTCAGCGCATCACATAGGACAGGAGCCACGACGCCTGTCCGCGGGAGATCTGCGACGGAATTGGTACTTTCCTGGCTCGCAGCAAGGCGAGCTGTTTCTCCGTCGGCGGGAGCTTTCGCCACGACGCCGACTGCGACAGCACCCGAAGCGCGTCGCTGTGGCGGGTGTGAACACGATCGTCCACTGCAATCACGCCGGCCACGGCGTTCGCCTCCCGCCCAACGATGGTTTCGACGCCGTGCTCGACACGCACGATCTCCCAGTCGCCGAGCAGCGTGGGACGCACCAGGTACTCACCCTCCCCGGGCAGGCAGAGGCGATAACCGGAGCCGGGTCGCTTCAGCCACGCGAGGTCGGTCACGCCGACGAGCTCACGTGGGGGCTCCAGACGGAAAAAGTCGATGCGCTCCGCCGCCAGGTCCAGGTCCTCCGGACGGCGCAACAGCTCGACATCCACCCAGGGCTGGTGGACCGCCAGCCCGCGAACGCGGTCCGCCATCTGCAGAGCGTCCGACCCTTGCAACTCCAGGCCGTCGGGCAGATCGAACAGCGCATGGAGCCCGGCAAGCGTGTGCTTGCGCGAGTTGTCCGCCACGTCGATCACGAGCAGATCCTGCTTGCCCTGGAATAATCGCGTGCCGCGCCCCACCATCTGCACATACAGGCCCAGGGACCGCGTGGGCCTGGCCATCAACACGCAGCTCACGCTGGGCTCGTCGAATCCTTCGGTCAGCACGTTGCAGTTGGTCACCACGTCGAGATCCCCGTCGCGCAACGCGCTCAGCACGGACGCACGCTCGCCGGGAGGCATCGCCCCCCAGACCGCCTGCGCCCGGAATCCCATCCGCCGAAAATCGTCAGCCAGGTGCCTGGCGTGCTCCACATTGACGCAGAAGGCAATGCATCTGCGGCCCTTGGCGAGGCGCTCGTAGGCGGCGACCACAAGCTCGTTGCGCACGACGTTGTCGACGGCGTCGGCGAGGGACGACTCCACGAAGTCGCCGGCACGCACGCGAACGCTGTCGAGGTCCACGTCGGAGTGTACGCGCCAGCCGGCGATGCGGCAGAGGTAGCCCTCGCGAATCATCTCCTCGATACCCTTGCTGTAGGCTATTTCCTGGAACACCTCGCCGAGGCCGCGGCGGTCGCCGCGCCGCGGGGTCGCGGTGAATCCCACGAGCAGCTTGCGCGAGTCGGGCGCGAGCAGCCCCAGGTGCGCGAAAACGGCCAGGTACGAAGGAGCGACGGCGTGATGGGCTTCATCGACGACCACCAGATAGAACTGCTCCGGGTCGAGGGAGGAGAGCCTTGTCCCCTTGAGGCTGGGAACGGAGGCCACGACGATCTGGGCGCTGCCGGCGTGCTGGTCGGCCTGCTCGATGCCGACGGACAGGGTGCCCGACGCCTGGAATTTGCGGGCGGCCTGCTCGAGGAGCTCCTGGCGGTGGGCGAGCACCAAGAGCCGCCTCTTCATCGCGAAAAACTGCGGGAAGTGGGCAAAGATGACGGTCTTTCCCGTGCCGGTGGGGAGCGAAACCAGCAGGCGGCGCATACCCGCCTTGTACCGTGCAGCGAGGCTCCGCAGGCACTCCCGCTGGTAGGGTCTCAATTCCACGTCACCGGCATGCCGCAGCACGCGCGACAGGTCAAGCCGCACGGTACCGCACGGAATCGCGCCCGGAGCATCGGCCCGTGCGATAATGCCGGCGCACATGCCGCCCTCCTCACTCGGTTCGCGATGCCTGCCTGCTGCCTGGCTCCTGCTCCTCACAACCTGCAAGCCGGCATCCGAAGCCCACACCCTCCCATCGCGCGCCGGCACCGACGCCCCGATCCTGCGGTCGCAGGGGTCGTCCGCAGCGTCTTCCAAGTTCTCCGCAGGGGCTTCCCAGGCACCGATCCGGGCTGGATCCTGCGAGTCGCTGCGTGTCGACGTGCCGGCCTACCCCACAGTACCCTTGAATCCGGCCATACCCCGAATCGAAGACGCCGGCCATCGCGCCATGCGAGGTTTCTTTGAACGGCTGGCATCGCTCATGCGAGGCCGGACGGGCGACCATGTGCGCATTGCCATCTATGGCGATTCGAACATGACGTTGGACCTGATATCCGGCCCCATGCGCCGCACCATCCAGAAGATCCACGGCGACGGCGGCCACGGCTATGTGGCAGTCGGCATGCCCTGGAAATGGTACGACCACTGGGATGTCGAACACAGCATCAGTGGGCCGTGGGCTACCTATACGCCTTCCACCGTGCGCATCGGAGACTGGGGCTTCGGCATCGCCGGGGTCACGTCGATCACCCGCACGCCTGGCGCCGCCGCAACCTTCTCGACGGCAGGCGGCGACGCTCCGGTGGGTCGGACCGCAGCACGCTTCGGGGTCATGTACCACGTGGCGCCCAGGGGAGGCACCTTCGACATCCTGGTCGACGGCAAGGTGGAGGCGACGGTCGATACCAGGGAAGGCGAAGGGGCCACGGGCTATCGTGTGGTGCATGTTCCTGACGGTCCCCACCGCTTCCAGATCGTGAATCGGGGCAAGGACCATGTGCGCCTGTACGGTGTCACGCTGGAGCGGGAGCAACCCGGGATCGTCCTCGACATGCTCGGCATCGTGGGGATCAGCTACTACGACATCGCCCGCTTCGACGAGACCATCAACGCGTCGATCCTGCGGCAGCGGCCCTGTGACCTGGTCATCTACCTGGTGGGGCTCAACTCCTGGATGGCGCCGGACAACCCGGCTTCGGTTGCAAGGCTGGCTGCGTTCCACCGCCGCGTGCGCCCGGAGGTTTCGCTGCTCATCCTGAGTCCGCCCGACCATACCAAGAAGGCGACCGACGCCCACTCGGAGGTCCAGTTCGTCCATATCGCGGAGGGACTGCACAAGGCGGCCATCGACAATCAATGCGCGTTCTGGGACTTTCGCGAGGCCATGGGCGGCGACGGATCCATGGCGCGCTTCTTTCACAAGAACATGGCTGCCCGGGATCTTTACCACTTTACCCGCAGCGGTGCGGCGTTCATGGCCGGCCGCCTCGTCCACGCGATCTGGGCGGCTTTCGCCGACTACCTCGACCAGCATCCGTCGGCCGGATGCGCTTCAAACGACGCAGGCCCGTAACCCGGCCCCAAGATGTCGTGGGTTGCGCGGGCCGAGCGGCAACGTGGCCACCGCCATGAAAACGCACGGAGGCAAAAGGCGCGCTACTCGTGCGACTCGGCAGGGGCTTCCGACGGCTCGGGCGAGGGGTGCTGGGGCTTGTTCGCGGCCTTCGACTTGTCGAAGGGCTCGAACGTGCGGATGGTGGGCGGCGGCGGGTCACCGTACAAGGTCAGCAAGCAAGCCTGCCACTGCTCGTCGGCGATGAGCTCCTGGTGCTCCGGGCTTCCCGGCTCGCCGGCCCACTTGTCGAGCTCCTCGTCGATCTCCTTCAAGCGCATGCGTGTGCGCACCACGTCGATCGATTCCTTGGTCGAGAAACGATCCGTGAGCAGCACCGCATGGTCGTCGGCAACCTCGACGAAGCCAGGACCGACGGCGCACTGCGTGGTGTCCTGACCCTTGCGGTAGGACATCAAGCCTGTGCGGAGCGCGGCCATCAGCGGCAGGTGACCCGGGAGCACACCGAACTCGCCCTCGACGCTTGGGGCGGAGAACTCGTCGACGACTTCGGCGAGCGCCATACCGGTGGGTGTCACCACCTCGAGTCGGATCTTGCCGGGTACAGCGCGGAGCTTAGCAGTGGCCATGATCAGTTCGCCCCTTCGGAACGCATCTTCTCGGCCTTCGCCTTCACCTCGTCGATGTTGCCGCACATGTAGAACGCCTGCTCCGGCAGGTCGTCGTACTTGCCATCGACGATTTGCTCGAAGCCGTCGATCGTGTCCTTGAGCGGCACAAACTTGCCAGCAAAGCCCGTGAATTGGGAGGCCACGAAGAACGGCTGGCTGAGGAAGCGCTGGAGCTTGCGCGCACGCGCCACGACGATCTTGTCGTCTTCGCTCAGTTCATCCATGCCCAGAATCGCAATGATGTCTTGCAAGTCCTTGTACTTCTGGAGGGTCTGCTGAACGCGGCGCGCTACCGTGTAGTGGCGGTCGCCCACGACCCGCGGGTCGAGCATCGTGGAGGTGGAGTCGAGCGGGTCCACCGCGGGGTAGATGCCGAGCTCGGCGATCGATCGCGAAAGCACCGTGGTGGCGTCGAGGTGCGCAAACGCCGTCGCCGGAGCCGGGTCCGTCAGGTCGTCCGCAGGAACGTAGATGGCCTGCACCGATGTGATGGACCCCTTCGTGGTCGACGTGATGCGCTCCTGAAGCTCACCCATCTCGGTGGCGAGGGTGGGCTGGTAGCCTACGGCGCTCGGGATGCGTCCGAGCAGAGCGGACACCTCGGAGCCGGCCTGGGTGAAGCGGAAGATGTTGTCGATGAACAGAAGCACATCCTGCCCTTCGACGTCGCGGAAGTACTCGGCCGCGGTGAGAGCGGAGAGGGCGACGCGGGCGCGGGCCCCCGGCGGCTCGTTCATCTGTCCGTAGACCAAGGCCGCCTTCGAGATGACGGGCTCGCCGGACTCGAGCTTGGACTCCATCATCTCCCAGTACAGGTCGTTGCCCTCGCGGGTGCGCTCTCCGACACCGGCGAAGCACGACACGCCGCCGTGCGCCTTCGCCACGTTGTTGATGAGCTCCATGATGAGCACGGTCTTGCCAACGCCGGCACCGCCGAACAGCCCGATCTTGCCGCCCTTGCGATAGGGCGCCAGCAGATCCACAACCTTGATCCCCGTCTCGAAGATCTCGACCTTCGTCGACTGGTCCACGAACTTGGGGGGCTCCCGGTGAATCGGGAGGAAGTGCTTGGCGTTCACAGGCCCCTTCTCGTCGACCGGCTTGCCAACCACGTTCAGGATCCGCCCGAGGCACTCCGGCCCGACCGGCATCACGATCGGTTGTCCCGTGTCTTTCACCGGCATCCCCCGTACGAGTCCGTCCGTCGTGTCCATTGCGATGGCACGTACGGTCGACTCGCCCAGGTGCTGCGCGACTTCCAACACCAGGTTGTCTTCCTCGTCCGAGATTGCGGGGTTCTTCAAGGTCAGGGCGTTGTAGATCGCAGGGAGCTTGCCCGGCGGAAACCCGACATCGACACAGGGGCCGATGACCTGAAGTACCTTGCCAACAGCGTGGGTGGCCTGCTCTGCCATGGAATTCCTTGCCTCCGTTGGAGTCGATGCAACGCGATGCGGCGAGCGCGCGTCTAACACGATCCGCCCCGTTTGCCAACCCTCGGCAGCACATCGTCGTCGCAGCAACTCGACCGCATCGCATCACGGGGTCACGATAGGCCGGGCCCCACCCCCACGGCCAGGCCCCCATCAGCTCAGATCCACCTTCAACACCTGCTTGACGCACTTCGCAAACGCGGCCGCATGCCCGCCTACCCACGCCCCCAGGTGCTCCACCGTCGTGCCCGCTGAAAGGTCGTGCACTTCCTCGCCTATCAGCATCCCTGCGTCCGAGTCCTCCGACAGGCTCAAGAACATCTTCGGACGATAGTTACGCGCGTTGAAGTCGTTGATGTCCACCATCGTCTCCGCCCACTTGTCGCGCGGGATCGGCAGGTCGATCGCCGACGTCGCGACCAGGCGCGGCCCCGCCACCTTCAGCGAAATGTGAATCTTCGGCCGGTTCTTGTCCGTGAACGTGATCGTGACCTCGTCCTCGCTCTCCTGCTTGTATCGCCACCCGATCTCCTTGATCGCGTCCATCACAACGTCCACCGTCAGGGCGACCGTGTCTGCCATCGTCGTTCTCCTGTGCAACCGCGGCGCGCGCTAGGGGCGACGCCGCCTCAACTCTTCGTCGACACGCGCCACGAGCCAGGCTCGCCGCGAGGTTCGGTCATCGGCGCTCCGCGAAGACGCATCCTGCACCGGGTCGCGGCGTCGAGGCGCGGCCGCAGGTTTCGTGGTGAGCGCCGAGCGAGCCCTTCGGCGCACCTCCAGCGCCGTGCTGTCCGCACGCCTCGCGCTCTCCAGGTCGTCAACGATCCGGATGGCGGCTTGCAGATGCTCGCTCTCCTGCACCGGGTCCACCGCCGCGAGGTAGGCGTTGAAGTGCGCGATCGCTCGCTCGGTACACAGCGACGCATCCTCCGGGTGACGCTCGCACAGCAGCGAGATCAGACGCAGGTCGCTGGCGAAGTGCCGCGCTGCGCTCTCGGTGTCGCCAAGCTGCCGGTGCATGCGCCCCATCCCGTTGTGACACAACGACATCGCGCGAACCCACTCGTCGTCTTCCGGATGTGCTTGATGAAGCGACTCCGCCAGCGGGAGCATTTTCTGCAACGTGGCAAGGCACACGCCCATCTGCCCCCCCTCGTCAGCGAGTTGCGCCTGCACACCGAGCGCATCGACCAGCGCTGCGGTCACCCGCTCGTCGGGCCCGTGCGCAGCGTGAAGCGCATCGAGAATTGCCAGTTCGTCCTGGAAGAACGCCTGCGCCCGGCCCGTGTCGCCCGCCGCAAACGTCATCGTGCCGATGGCCCCGTGCACCGACGCCAACGCGAGCGCCGCGGACACATCCGCGGGCGATGCCTCCGCGCGCGCACGAGCAGCGTCCAGCCAGCGCCGCTCGGCGTCGAGCCTTGCATAGACATGCGACGCATCGCTGGCACACACGTAGGCGGCATCCGACACCGACAGGCGAAGCTTTCCGCCACACCGATCGCAAACAATGGGGGTCATGAGCGGTGCACTGTCGTCGGTTCGCCGGCCGTTGGCAAGACCTGCAGCGCCCTCGGTCGCCAGCGTCCAAAGACTTGGCCCCCTGGTGCCCGAGCGGGCATGCTGCGCCCCGGAGACAATCAGCGATGGCACTCAGAAAGTCCTACGAAGGTCCCGAACGCCGCATTCATCAGGTCTTCGTCACGCGCAACACCGAGTACCACGTGCGCCGCGGCGTGTGCGTGGGCGTCCGGCCCCGCGGTACGGGCAGTCCCTGGATCCCCAACCACGGCGCGATCAAGATGAAGGTCGAAGGGCATGTGCAGGTCGGGTCCCTGCTGCCTCTGCCCGGCACGCCCAAGCTCGGTACGCGCGTCTATTTCGCCGACGGCGAGAGCGACGTGCTCACCAGCCCCGTGGTCGCCATCCTCCGACCGCCCAAGAACGTGGTTGCGCAGTACCCGCCCGAGGCTTGACGAATCGGCGTCTGCCGGGCGCGGCCCGCATCCGCCTTTGCAGCACGCCTCATGATCGCTGTCGTGTCGTTCCCTTGAGCGACCCGCATTCCATCCAGCCGTTCTTCGGGATGTCCGGCCCGCCGGGCCATCACCCCGAGCAAGCGTCGAACACGCCCTCCGCGGTCATCTGGTACAAGGTCTATGCGGGGCTGATGTCTCTGTCGTACCTTGCTGTGTTCGCCCTCGGTGTCACCCTCATCATCTCCCCTGCCTGGATGGGCTCGGGCTCCTCGTCCGCCCCGGGCGCCATGTTCGGCGGGGGTGTCTATGCCGCCTTCGGCCTTGTGCTCGGCGTGCCGTTCATCGTGTCCCTCTTCGTGCCTCCCAAAGGCTGGGTCTGGGTCTTCGACCTCGTGCTGATCTGCGTGGGCCTGCTTTCTTGCGCGTGCTGGCCGTTCAGCATCCCGCTGCTCATCACGTGGCTCAACCCCGACGTGAAGCGGTACTTCGGCGCATAGCCTCACCCGTCCCGATCCGCCTTCGTGCTCAGGGCAACACCCGCCGTTCCGGTCCGACCGGAGCGTCCTCCCGATACGCTGCACGCCCTCGCGCTACCTGCGGTACGGAAAGTCTGGCGGCTTGACCGTCAGCAACGAACAGGCAAGCCGACGCTCCACCCGCTCCGCCGTGTTGCCGATGAACAGACCATTGAGCCCGCTGCGTCCCACCGATCCCATCACGACCAGGTCGCATCCGCGCGTTGCGGCGTACTCCGCGATGCTGTCCTCGGCAATCCCCGTCTCGATGTGGCTCGTGCATGCAGACACCGCCGCAGCCGCGCGCTGATGCAACGTCGCGAGTTTGTCCTTTGCGCCCTTGTGCAGCTCACGCTCCATCTCGGTGTACGGCATGGTCGGGTGCAGCTCCACGACACGCGCCAGCTCCGTCTGGTCGAAGACGTGCAGCAGGTGCAGTTCGGCGCCTTCGTCGGCGGCGATCTTGGTGGCCAGCGCGAGGGCTTGCTCGGCGCAGGCCGAGAAGTCGGTGGGCACGAGGATCCGGCGAAAGCCTTGATGCTTGTCCGCACGCACGACCAGCACCGCTTGCGGCGCGCTTCGCAGCAGCCGTTCCGCCGTGCTCCCGAGCAGCACGCGCTCCAGCCCCGACACCCCGGTCTGGCCCACGACGATCAGGTCACATCCGTGGTCACAAGCGTAGTCGATGAGCGCGGTCGACCCCTTGCCCGTCACGAGCACACGGGCACACTCGGCTGAGCCGGCCATGGCTGCAACATGGTCGTCGAGCCGCTTCGCTGCATGGGCGCGCGCAGCCTGATCCGGGTCGAGGTCCGGCGTCCACCCCCCGATGGATGTCACCAAGGAGGTCATGTCGGGCACCGCATGCAACACGGTACACCGGGACTCGTGCCGCTTCGCGAGGCGCAGCGCCTCGGCGACCGCAAGCGCTGCCTGCGGAGAGAAGTCGGTACCTGCCAGGATGTGCTCGAACGTCTTGCTCATCGATCCATCTCCCAACCAAAACGTCAAAGCTTCAACCCGCACCCCGGCGACACGGCATGCTTGACGTCGGCAGCATCGAGCGCGCGGGTGTCCGCCCGGACCGACACCGTGACCGCGACCGCCCCCTTCAACGCTCCCTTCACCACGTCGCCGATGAAATCACCGACCGGCCCTGGCAGGTGAGCATCCACCGCCGACTTCGCCAACGCCTGGCACGGTATCGCTCCCGACATATCCATCGCAATCGTCGCATGGTCGCCTCGCCGGTCCAACACGCCGCCGCCCTGTAGAACCAACGCGCCGGCAGTCACCCGCGAGCCCGCAAGTTTCACCTGCCTGCGCGCGGCATCGATCGAGAACGTCGTGTCGAACGTGGTCTCCTCACCGAAAAGGATGCCGTCCAATTCGCGGGGATGAGGAGGCACCCAACCTCGCAGCGACAGGTGCATCGTACCTGCAATCGCCCCCGCGCGGTCTGCACGCAGCCCTACGCCCGCCTTGCCGGACACCATCGTGTCGCGTCCAATCGGCATCGTCACGCCCAGTGGACGTTGCAGGTCACGGAGCCGCATCGGCCGAAGCGTGACCAGGACATCCTTGGCTTCGACCCCGTGCGGGACGTCGAGCCGCACCAAGGCGAGCGCCGGATCCTCCTGACCAAACCCGAGCGTCGCGCTCCCCCCATCCGAAGACCATGACGCACCGACCGGCCCGACGCTCACGTCGAGCACGGATGCCTCGGGCGCGCGTACTCTCACGCCGCGTGCGGCGGGCAGCACGGTCGCGTCGTGAATGCGAAGCCATGGGTCGTCGCCTGCACGCTCGCTCCACTGCACGCTGACTCCCTCGGCGGCAATGGGGAACTGCATGGCATCCGGCTGGGCCTTTGCGAAGGCGGCGACATCCAGCATCACGTCGGCCGCAGACCCCTGCACGCTGACTTGCATGCCCCGCACTTCCATGCGCGTCGGCGACAGCCCGCGCAGGTCGATGGTGGCGCGTACGAGCTTGACGCGAACACCGTCGACTCCCCGGAACGTGACGTCGGCATCGCGCAGGCGGACCCATCCCCAGCCCGGGTCGACCTGCTGCACCACAAGGTCCACTCCCTGAGCACGCGCCTCGCGCACGACCATCGCCCGCATGAGCGCAGATAGCGAGAGCACGACCAGCACGCTGGACAGCACCAACACACCGACGCCGACCGCCATCGCGGTCATCCACCGTCGCATGCGTCGTTGCTTCGTGGTTGCCACCGGACCTGCCGGCGAGCATGCCGGAGAGAGCATCGGAAGGCCAGTCCATCGGGCGGAACTTCGCGCTCGATAGGTTTCGGCGGCGAGACGCAGCACGAGGCACGCCGCAAGACAGACCGTTGCAGGGGTCAGGACGCGTCCTGACGCCTGGTCACATAGAAAAAGTCGCGAGGCATGGGAGAACGGACGTAGTCAGAGGGCGAGAACGAGAATCCGCTGCACAAGGGAGTTCCCGCCACCACGCCTGCCCCGGCCCTGCGCTCGAAGAACACGAACCGCGGAAACACGTGGTTCACGTCGAGCTGGGCAACATCATGAGCGCCTGCCGCCATCATCCCGTCGGCCAGCGTGCGGGCGGTCAGCGAGTCGCCCATCCCGAAGAACAACGTTCGCCCGTCCTTGCTGAGCCCCAACGCCGAACGCCGGATGACCGTCTTGCCGCCCACGACCGCCCCCCAGCTCGTCGCGTACATGTTCTCGAGTTCCGGATGCCGCACGCCGTCATGCACCAGACACTCCGGCGTCTGCCGGAAAGCTGCCATCTGCGGCTCCGTGGTGGCTATCTCGGTCCACGGGGCCACGGCGAGCCGCCCATCGCGATAGATCGCGACCGTGCAGGACCTGTCTTGGGGCGGCAACAAGCGGTGCCCATCGACCATCATCCCATACCTGCCGTGGATGGTCTGGAAGCCGCCGTTGAACGCGGCAAGCAGCGTGTCGACATCGGCGGGCGGCACCATGCCCGTGCGCTGCGCTTCAGGAAGCGTTGGGTCGTGCGGCTCGACCGTGCCTGGCACGGCGTGCAGCGATATCTGGCTCACGTCCATCGCGACCAGAGCAAGCACCGTGTAGGGACGCTCCCGGTCCGGATGGACCATGGTCTTGACCATGATGGGTGTGCCATCCGACCGTGCGATGCCTTGCGCAGGTACCCACACGCCGTCGCCCGCGGCCGCGACAGCCGGGAACAGGATCGCCGCCGGCGCAGGGGGAAACCCGGGTGCGAGCGCCGGTGCGCCGTTCGATGCGGGCGACGCTGGCGATGCAGCGACGTCGACGGGATTCCAATAGGTGACCGGCGCGTCGCCGCCGTGACGCCACCTGTCCCACTGGTCTTGCAGACCGTAGGCAGCATCCTCTGCCCAGGCAACGATGGCCGGGCCGAACACGGAACGCGCGCCGTCGGCAAGCGCAGGCCCCAGCCACGGCAGACGATGGATGGCGACCCACAATGCGATCGCCGCGGCCAGGAGCAGCACCGGAGCAACCGTCGCGACACGCCGAGTTCTGCTCATGCGCATGGCCCACCGGGCTTGGTCCACGTTCAGGATTGGTCGCCTGCAGTCCTGCGGACAAGGACCGTCCTCGCGTCGCCGGTATCCATCTCCATCGAGCAGCCTTGCACGGACAGCTCGAGACCACGGTCGGCCGTGCCAGTACGCAGAACCTCGACGTGCACACTGGGCAACAACCCGGCGTCCGTCAGGCGGGCGCGCACTTCCGACGGGGCGGTCAGGCGCACGATCACACCGCTGTCACCGGGATGCAGCGTGCTCAGGGGGACGACGTTCTGGTCGAGCGCACCGCAACCATCGACGCCTGTGGAAGCGGGTGCATTCGCACAATGCGTCGGTTCGATGCCGGAACTCGGAGAGGTGTTGGAGCAGCAGTTGCGGAAACCGTCGCGAAGGCTTGCGCCGACATGCGGGCAAGAGCAAACGAATTGGTAGAAGGTCGCCAGCCGCTCGAGCGTCTCCGTGCTGACGTGATGCTCGATGGCGCAGGCATCCGCTTCTGCACGTTCCGGGGAAACCAGCAAGATGTCACGCAGGAAACGCTCGAGGAACTCATGACGCCGCAGCACACGGCGAGCCAGGTCCGCACCGCGATCCGTGAGTTCGACGAACTCGTGCGCTTCGTGCTGCACGTAACCGTCGCGAGCAAGACGCGACAGGGCATTGGAGACGCTCGCATTCGACACCTTCTTGCGTGCGGCGATGTCGCGGACGCGGGCGACGCGTTTCTGCTGCTGAAGCTGCAGGATGATCTCGAGGTAGTCTTCGAGGCTCTCGGACAACGTTCCCACCGTCGCTGGTGCTTCCACTTCGGTCTTTGTCCGATTAGCCACGACTAACGATTATAGTCCGCTCAGCGCACGGTCAAGGGAAAAATTGGGCCTTTGACCACGCCGCACCCCGAGCGTATTCGATCGGTGCCCATGACGACACGAACCCTCCCCGACCTCGCCCGAAAGTACTTGCTCCCACGCGATGCGGCGGGCTGGACCCTCGTGATCGCCTGCGTGTTCGTCGCGATCGTCAGCTCCTGGTTCGCCAGGCTCTACCACGGCAACGTGATCGACGACGCCTACATCTCCTTCCAGTACGCGAAGAACTGGTCGCTGGGCCGGGGAATCGTGTTCAATCCCGGGGAGCGCGTCGAGGGGTATACGAACTTCCTGTGGGTCGCCCTGCTGACGCCGCTCTATCCGCTGACGCGTGCGGTTCATTGGGATTTCACTCGCACCGTGATCCACCTCAACATCCTGCTGGCTGTCGTCGACCTGGGGCTCGTGTATCTGGTGGCGCGACGGCTGTTCAGCTCATCGCGGCTCGCCACGGCGGTGCCGCTCGTGCTGCTTGCACTCGACAACTCCTATCTTGGTTACGCCGCCAGCGGGCTCGAAAACCACCTCGTCATCGGCTGCATGCTCGGCGCCGTCGCGGTCTGGCAGGCGCGTCCGAGGCGTGCATGGCTGTGGACCGGCCTGCTCCTTTCGCTGCTCAACATGAGCCGTCCGGATGCCGCCCTGGTCGTGGCCGCATTCGGTTTGTCCGCGCTAATTGCGGTCGTGTGGCGGGATCCAGCCTTCGCGCCAGAGCCGCGCCGCACCACCGTCGCCAGGGTCTTCGCCACCATCGGCGTCTACGTGGTCGTCTACGGCGCCTATTTCCTGTGGCGTTGGCACTACTACGGATACCTCTTCCCCAACACCTTCTATCTGAAGGTCGGCGACACCTTCGACGCGGTGCAGCGCGGGTTGGGCTACACCCGCTCGTTCTTCGAGAATCGCTACTTCGTACCAGCCGTCGCACTCCTTGCGCTGCCGGGCATCCGGAACTCCGTGGTCCGCTGGCTCGTGCTGATCGTGCTGCTCCACGTGCCCTACGTGACCTACGTGGGGGGCGATTTCTACTCCGGCCACCGGTTCTACGTGGCGGTCCTGCCCGTCTTCTACCTGCTCGCCGGTTGGGCCGTCCATCGTGTCGGGGCGCGCATCAGCCGGCTGCGCCTGTGGGCACGCGCACGCCGGTCCGGGCCTGTCGTGGCGCCCCTCATCGGGGTCACGTCGGGAGCCGCGGCCTGGCTCCTGTCGAACTTCACGCTGCGCGGGTTCGAGACCGGACCCTATACCAACGAAATCGTGTTGTTCAGCGAGATGGTCGACAACAACGTGCGCTACATGAAATGGCTGGGGACGTTCGCCGAGCCGGGGTCTTCGATGGCGCTCGGGGACATCGGAGCCGCCGGGTTCTTTGCCGACGTGAAGGTGATCGACACCTACGGTGTCGTGGACCCCGTCATCGCGCACCGCAAGGTCAAGGGGTTCGGCAAGGGCAAGCCCGGACACGAGAAGGTCGCCACGCGCGACTACGTGATGCAGCGCAATCCTACGTACGTGAAATGGGGTTACGTGCCGGGGGATTTGCGTGCCTACGGCTACTACCTGTTCACGGACTTTCCGCCGGGCTTCCGAACGGACGCGCTCTGGGTGAGAGAGGACCTCGGTCCCGGATACTTCCTCCAAGATACGACGATACACTTCATCGAGCCGGAGCTGCGCGATTGGGATCGGTCTGGCGACGCTTTCGGCGATGTCCCCACGGTTCGGCCGGTACGGGGGCAGCTCAACGTGTTCGGCCACGAAGGCCCCTATGTCGACTCCTTCACGCAGAACGCCGGAGACCGGGCCACGGGTCGCCTGGTTTCGCCGCTCTTCCCGCTCGAGGGCGACCTGATGCTGCTGCGGGTCGGCGGCGGACGGGATGCCGAACGGCTGCGCGTATCGTTGCTCATCGACGACGAACGTGTGTTCAACGCGACGGGCCACGACCACGAGGTGCTGGGTCGGCGCGTGTGGAGAATCGAACCGTTCAAGGGCCGGATGGCTCGCCTGGAGATCGTGGATAACGCCACGGGCCGCTGGGGGCACATTCTCGTCGACGAGGTCGTGCAGTGGGTCAAGACCCCCAGGTAGGGTCGTCAGGCCCGGAGCGTGGGAAGCGGGGGCGGCCGGTCGCCGAAATCGGGCGCGGTGCGCTGGCTGGAGTCGGCTAGAACGACGGATACACCGCGATGTCGGAGGACACGTATCCGTTGGGGGGCGTGATCGTGTGGTTCGGGCCTTGCTCCCATTGCACACCCTGCGTGGAGATGGAAGGCTCATCCGACCAGGGAGCCAGGACCACCTTGAACGGAGCGCCGATGGGCAGGTTGCGCGTGTACGTCCATGCGCCGATCGCACCGTTCCAGTCCATGCGCGCCGCCGTTTGCCAGTTGCCCAGGTAGTCGCTGGCCCCGGTGATGTACAGCGCCTTGCCTACGCCCGTGTCGTAGTGCGCATGCACGTAGACCGTGATGGGCGCCATGTGCAGTTCCCGCTGCACGACCTGGCCTGCACCGACCGTGAGCCACATCTCGGCCGACGCCATCGAATGGCTGCTCGTCATGACCATCGCGCTGATCTTGTGGTCGCCCGCGGGCACCATGAACGATACGCGCCCCGCATCGTCGGTGTAGCCGAGCGAATGCCCGGCCTGCCAGTCGCCCAGGAACACGCCGACGCCGGAAAACGGGCCGGCCACGAGGTGGTCCCACTCCCAGCGGTCCGACAGGACCGTCAGCTCGACGGCGCCATGCTCCTCGAGCGACGCTTCACCGAGCCTCATCTCCACGGGCACCGGATCCTGCGCACCGTCCACCGTCCAGCTCGCCTCGCCGACGAGGCGCTTGCCGTCGACGATGTCGTCGAAGGCGAGGCGCGCTTCGGCTCCGAGGGAAAGGCAGCAGACCGGCGCATAGGGATAGGCGTGGTCGCCGTCGACGTAGATGTCGTTCCAACCGTAGGGCTGACCGTCGATAGACAGCTTCGCCCGCCGCATGCGGAGCGACGCCGGGTTCAAGCCTTGCGGCGGCACGATGGAGACTTCGGCCTGCCACGTGCGCTCCTCGACCCAGTAGAAGCGCGATACGTCGTCGAAGTGAACGACCAACCGCTTGCCAGCCGGCAACGGGATGTCCTGGCCGCCCTGGTCGGCGATCTGGTCGCCGTCGTTGTCGCCGAAGTTCAACGACCAGTCGCCGTAGACATCGAACTTGAACCGCTGGTCGGAGCCGTCGCCGGTGGTCACCTCGGCCTGCCAGGCGTGGTCGTCGAGCAAGACCATCGGGGTCGTGCCCCAGCCGTTCATCGTGCCGCGCAGGTACAGGCTCTCGTAGCCGGCCTCGTGTTGCACCGGGGACTGCGCGTTCACTTGCGACCCATCGTGGCTGCTGTCGAACGATGGGGCAGCGCTGCCGCAACCGAGGAGCGTGGTGAAGAGGACAGCCGAGAGCGAACGGATGGGAATGTGGCGCATGGGTCACCTCTGTTCTGCGTGACGCTTTCGGGTACCATGTGCGATGGTGTACGTCAACGGTTTAATAAGAACCGATGCCGGACGGGGTGCAGTCACGGCGTGCCGGGCTGCATTCCAGCCGTTGGGGGCTACAGTCCAGCCGTTGGGGGCTGCAGTCCAGCCATTCGGGGCTACAGTCCAGCCGTTGGGGGCTACATTCCAGCCATTCGGGGCCGCAGTCCAGCCATTCGGGGCTGCACGCCTGCCATGGTTGGTTCGAGTGCAGCCCTCTGGGGCCCCAATCCAGCGCTTGCGAGGAGCAGCAAGCCCTTCGAGCCGGGTCTTCGCGGGGGACTTGCGTGGCGGCACACACCGTGCGACCCTGCCCCGAACCGTAAGGAGGCAAGCGCGCATGGGCAAGAAGAACACGACGGAGTGGCAGACGTGGGAGGACATGCCGGTCGACGAGTTCGCTCGGCGAGTGAAGGAGATCCGGCGCATGATTTCGGACCTCACGGAGGCGGTCGAGGCGAAGCTGCCGGGCAACGTGACGTTGACCGCAGAGCAGCGGCAGAGTTTGCCAAGGCTTCAAAATGGTGAGCGTGAGGCCCTGGAGGCGGTGCTCGACACCGTGGACTGCAAACCCGAACTGTTCGCGGATCTGGCGGATGAAGACGACGGCATGGATCCGAGGCGGTTTGAGACAGAGCTACTGCGCAGCCGGATCGCCAAACACAAGATTCTTTCCGAGCTCGCCGAGGCGCTGGCGCCCCTTTCGAACCTGGTTTCGGACGCGCCGCTTTACCTGGCCGGACGCTTCCGCCCGGCGATCCTCGCGGCGTACCGGGTTGCGAAGACCCATGCAGAGAACAATCAGACGATGAGCACCAAGCTTGCGCCTGCAGTCGATTTCTACAGCAAGCGGTCCCGGCTCGCAGCGGTCACGCGGCGCGCGAAGAAGGCCCAGAAGGGCGAGGGCTAGGCTCCTGGGCGAGTTCGCCAGCGCCGTCCTGGAGACGGGTCACACGAATGGCAGCGCAGGGGCTGTTGAGACAGCAAGCAGGGGAGCAGGCGGGCAGCGGGCGCGGTGGCGGAACACGCGAGGGGTGGCGGTTCGCCACTTCGGTGGTTTCTGTTGGGGAATTGAGCGAAGATGGGGCTCATGAGGCGGGTTTTGGGGTGGCGGCCGCCACCAGAGCCCGCTGGCAACTCCTTGGAAATCCATGCGACTGGACTGGCACGGGATCTGCTTGGTGGTTGGGTGCCGGTGCGAGTGCGCATAGCGCCGGCTCGCTGTTTGACAGGATGGACACGGGACGGTTGGGATTGTCCACGCGGCTTGGCGTCGGCCGGGCCGCCGTGGGTAACGTGGCGGGTTTTGACCTAACAATGAGGTGCCACGCGCGGTCGTTGGGCGCACGTCTGTCGGGTTCGGTCGCAACGAGCGGCCGGCCCGGCAGGCGGAGCGCGTCAGGCTGGTGGTCGGCGTCGTGGAGGCGACCGGCCCCGGCTGGCTGGTGGTGAAGCAGACCCCCGGCTGGCTGGTGGTGAAGCAGACCCCCGGCTGGCTGGTGGTGAAGCAGCCCCCCGGCTGGCTGGTGGTGAAGCGGAGCCCCGGCAGGCAGACGTGTGCCTTCGCGCCGGCCTCGGGTTCGACAGCCTCTGAAACGACGTGGCATCGTACCTGCAAGTCGCGCGTCCGCGACAACGCACAGCGGCGTGCGCGCTACGTGGTGCTTCCCACAAGGGGAACGGGTTGACACGCTGGATGCCGCGTCCTGTCATCGCGCAAGGCATCCCGCAAGCGAGCGCAGGTGACCGCGCGTGCCTCGCCCGGTCGAAACGTCGCTCGTTGCGTTGACGCCCCCCGTACGGCCTCGTATCCTGTTTCCTTGCCGTGGTATTGCCTGGTCCGTGCAGGCCCGAATTTCAGCGAGGTTGCGGCATGTCCAGAATCATGTTTGCTGTCGTGCTTGGGACCGCATGGGTTCTTGCCGCGGGGTGCGGTTCGAGTTCGGGCGGCTCCGAATCGAGTGGCGGGGGCGGATCCGGTGCCGCTGCGGGAACGGGCGGTACGTCGGCGACCGGAGGCACGGCAGGCGTGGGAGGGTCCAACGTGGGCGGCGCGGGGGGATCCTCTGCGTCGGGCGGAAACGGCGGCTCTGGCGCCTGCGGGTCGGAGAACGAGCCATGCTGCTCGGGTTCCTGCAAGGACGCTGGCACCACATGCGTTGCGGGAACCTGCGTCCCCTGCGGCAACGAAGGACAACCCTGCTGCGGCGCATTGTGCAACGCGGGCGACAATGTCTGCTCGGCGGGCACGTGCGTGCACTGCGGCACACGCAACGAGCCTTGCTGTGGGCTCACATGTCAGGCCCACCTTGCCTGCAATGGCGACGCCTGCGTATGCGGCGGCGAGGGACAACCCTGCTGCGGCGGCGACACCTGCGACACCGACCTGAGCTGCGCTGCGATCGGAGTTTGCACGTGCGAGTCGACATGCAACGTCGACAACACGGCGGTGCTGGATTGCCACGGCCAGGTGGTGCAAGCCTGCCAGGGTCTGGCGGAGTGCATCGCCGGCGCGTGCGTGGATCCCTGCGCCGACGCGGCCACGCGCAAGACCTCCTACGGTTGTGATTTCTGGGCAGTGAAGACCGAGATTATCACCGAGGGGTCGGGCGCTTGCTTTGCCGTGTTCGTCGCCAACACGTGGCACACGCCGGTCCACATCAACGTCGAGTACCAGGGCCAGACGCTCGCGCTCGACAGCTTTGCGCGGATTCCCCAGGGACAGGGAGCGTCGCTCACCTATGCTCCCTACGATCCAGTCGCAGGTCTGCCCGCCGGTGAGGTCGCGATTCTGTTTCTTTCCCGCGGCGACGGGTTCCTACCGGCCTGCCCCACCGCGCCCGCGGTCGGCGACACGGCCGTCTACGGAACCGGCCGGGGCACCGCATTCCACATCACTACGGACAAGCCCGTGGGCATGTACCAGATTCTGCCCTACGGCGGCGGAAGCGTGGCTGCCACCTCCGCTACGTTGCTGCTCCCGGTGAACGTCTGGGACACCGACTACCTGGCCGTCGACGCCTACCGGAAGAGCGTTGCCGTTCCCTCGGCCAACCCGTTCATCGACATCCTCGCAAGAGAAGACGCCACCACGGTGACGGTCCATCCCAGGGTGGCGATCGTCGGCGGCTCGAACGTATCCGGCGGGCCTGCCAATACGCCCATCACCTATACGCTCAACCGTGGTGAGTACCTTCAGATCTCCCAACCCGAGGAGGTCACGGGAAGCACCTTCACGTCGGACAAGCCGGTGGCGTTGTGGGGCGGCGCGAGTTGTTTGAACGTGCCCGTCTCCGCCTACGCATGCGACAGCGCCCAGCAGCAGATTCCACCCATCAAGGCCCTGGGCAATCGCTATGTGGGAGTGAGATACCGCGGACGAAACGGCGGCGTCGACGAGGCCCCGCCATGGCGGCTGGTGGGCGCCGTCGACGGCACCATGCTCACGTGGACACCGTCGGCGCCTGCGGGCGCGCCTTCCCAGGTCGACGCGGGCCAGATCGCGGAGTTCAACGCGACAGGGCCTTTCGTGGTCGAGAGCCAGGATCTGGACCACCCATTCTACGCCGCAGCCTACATGACGGGCGGTTCGAGCTTTGGTGGCGAGGGCGACCCCGAGTGGGTCAATCTCATCCCGCCCGACCAGTTCCTCCGCTCCTATGTACTGTTCACCGATCCGACCTACTCGGAGACCAACCTGGTCGTCGTGCGCGTGCCGGATCAGCATGACCTGTTCGCTGATGTCACGCTCGACTGCGCCGGCCCCCTGACCGGGTGGCAACAGATTGGCAAGTACCAATGGACGCGCGTGGACCTGGTCACCGGCAACTTTCAGAACGTGGGTGCCTGCTCGAACGGCCGCCATGAGATGTCCAGCGCTCAGCCCTTCGGTGTGACGGTCTGGGGCTGGGGCAGTCCGGGCACGAGCGTGTTCACCCAGTACGTGTCGTACGCCTATCCTGCCGGTGCGGCGGTCGCCCGCATCAACGATGTCGGCCGATAGTTTGCCTGCCGTCGATCCCGCACCGACATGCGCACTTCTTTCCGCTTCCTCGCATCAGCAGCCGTCGCTGCCTCGCTCTCGTTCATGATCTGGCCGCAGCCCACCGCTGCCCAGCAGACGCCACATCCTGAGGTGCAAATCGCCGTGGCCCCCTCGCCGCCTACCCCTTTGCCGCCGCCGCCACGCCGTCGCGCCACGACCTACGAACGCCGCTTCGACGTGCTGCACGCGGCCGGAACGAGCGGCGTTCGCCTGTCCCGCACCGTGCTCGACGGCAGCGACGACGACGAGACGGGCAGCGGGATGGGCGCCCAGTTTGCAGGCGAATCGGAGCGTTACGGGGTATTGGGATACTACTCCGCAAGGGAGGCTGGATTCGGCTTCATCGGTGGCGGTGCCGTGGGATTCGAGGGAGGCATTGGAGCGGACCTGGCATGGGGCGTGCGTGTGCCGTTCGGACCTGACCATGGGCCGTTCTTCCGGGCGGGCATGCGCGGTTGGCTGCTGGGCAACGACGCGCTGTACTCGTCGTATCTCGAGCTTCCGCAGCTCCAGCTCGGCTATCAATGGCTCACGCCCGCGACCGTGCTGGAGCTGGGCTGGAGGGCAGGGCCGGTGCTCGCTGGTCGCTACAACACCGGAGACCGGGCCATGCGCAAGCTCGGCAGGTCTTTCGAGGTCGGTGGCTATGCGGCCGTCCACGCGAGCCGGATGCACCTGGAGACGGGCACGACCGTGGTGCTGGAGAGCCACCGGGAAGGTCCGCTGCACATGCTGGACGGCAAGCTCTGCGGCGACGCCGCGGTGGTGAGGCTGTGTGTCGACGGGAGGTACGTCGCAGGGCGCGAACAGGTCGGTGGGACATGGGCACCGCTGGGCGAATCGACGCAGGCGTTCTACGGAGGATTCACGGTCGGGGTGGAGCACGGCGCGTTGCGTGCTCTCGAAGACGACTGACCTGCCAGAGCCGGGCCAGCGACCGGGGCAAACCACCTATTCCCAACGCCGGAGCATGTTGGGCAACGCTGACGCCATCCGGTGAATCTTGCCAGCGTTGGCGTCAATCATGGCATGCAGCAGGTCGCGCAGGCGCTCGTTGTACGGATACCACCACAGCTCCCGTGCGGGATTGCCATCCACGAGGACGAACTTCGGATGCGTCATCTCGTGTAGAACATGCGGCGAGTTGGTCACACCGTAGCCGGTGCCCTTCACACCACCCCAGGGCGCCTGAGGCATTGCCGCGGTGAAGCTCGCGTTGTTCACCATCGCGACTCCCACGTGCAGCCGTGAGCACAGACGCTCTCCGGCCTCCAGGTCGCGCGTCCACACGCTCGCCGTCAGGCCATAGCTTACCGCATTGCACAGCCGCACGGCTTCGTCGGCGTCTTCCACCACGACCACAGGCAGGGTCGGACCGAACGTCTCCTCTTCGATGGCAAGGCCTTCGTGCTTGGGCACCTGGAGCACGGTCGGCTCGTAGTAGTATCCGACGCCGGTTCGCTTTCCGCCGCACAGCACCTTGGCCCCGCGGCTGACGGCATCCGCGACGTGCGCCTCGACGGTGCGTAGTTGGGCTTCGCTTCGAAGCGGGCCGACGTCTTTGCCGAGGCGCAGCTTGCGCGTTTCCTCGACGATTCGGGGAATGAGCAGCGGAGCGATGTCCCGGTGCACGAGGAGTCGTTCGATCGACGCACAGTTCTGGCCGGCGTTGGTGAAGGCTCCCCACACGACCCCGTGTACGGTACGCTCGAGGTCGCAGTCCGGAAGCACGATGGCGGCGTCGACGCCGCTCAGCTCCCAGGCGGCAGAGATCATCTGGTCGGCGCACTGGTGGGCCAGCGCACGGCCCGTGGACGTGCTGCCGATGAACTGAAGGCGGTTTGCGTTGCGCACAACCGCCTGAATCACCGCCCTGCCGCCCTGCGCGGTCGCGAACACGCCAGCGGGCAGGTTCTCCTCGAAGATCTCGCCGAGACACTGCCCGGTCCAGGCGGCTTCCTTCGACGGCTTGAACAGCACGCAATTGCCGGCCAGCAGAGCGGGCACGATGGCGCGCATCGGCAGCGCTATAGGGTAGTTCCAGGAGGAGACTACGGCGACGGTGCCGAGGGGCTCGAACACCGTGTAGCCGCGCTTTCGCGGATAATTGAGCGGATGAATGGGCACGGGGCGGGGGGCGAGTTCCTTGGGCGCTATCTTGCAGAAGTACGAAATGAGGTCGAGGTTCGCCAGGATGCCCGCGGTCAAGACCTCTGCCTCGGGCTTGCCCACCTCCCTGGTGGCCCGGTCCACCAGTTCGTGACGGCGCTGGTAGAACGCGCGGCGGACTCGCCGCAGGTACACGACGCGCTCGGACACACCCAAGGCGCGCCACGAGCCCCACGCCGCCCTGGCCGCCGCGCCCATCCTGTCCACCACTTCGATGGGCGTTTCCTCCATCATGGAAAGGACCGACGCCGTGCGGGGGTCGCGAATCTCGAAACTCGCCATGCGAAGCACCTCCTGTCGGGATTCGGGAGGGTACTCCCGCCGCCGGGGGATTGCACTCGGATTCTCAACGCAATGCGACAGGAAGCCCCCAGTTCCGTGCGACTCGGTCGAGCACGTCGGACGGCATCTGCGCCAAGACGGGGCGGCGCTCGAGCGACAGCCATGCAAGCAAGTCGGCGAGCGCAGGTCGGTCCATCGCCACACAGCCCTGGGTGGGCACCCCCCTCTTGCTCCACACGTGCAGAAAAACGCACGATCCCGCCCGACGTTGGACCGGGTTGGTGTTGTGCAGTACGAACACCATCAGGTCGAAGATCACCTCTCTCGGTGCCATACCTGGAGGCACGGGCGCGAGCATCCCGCCCGTCGGCACGAACGTGTTGTAGGCGTCGGACGCAGGATTATCCATGCATCGCCAGGCATTGCCCGAGTGCTGGAACGGCCAGGTGGTGCCAGGAGGCGGCTGCGCGGCGTATCCGCGCGCCTCACCGAGGTCGAAGACCCCGGCGGGTGACCGCTGATCGCGCTCGGTCTTCACGGGTCCCGGCTCGCCGTCGGGATGAAGTCCCCTTCCCCAGCCCATCCCGTGCCGGCCTAGCATCACGGGCACCGGGCCGCCCAAGGGCGTCCAGGGCGCACCATCGCAAGCGCGCTCGAAGCGCTGGAGCGTGCCTTCAAAATCGTTCCACGATCTGGATGTGACGAGGATGAGCTGCGTGGAGCCGGGCGGAACGGCGGCGGCGCGCGACGACGTGCTTGTGGCTTTGCACGGGTTGTCCGGCGGTTGCGTAGGGGACTGTTGCGTGGGCAAGGTTTGCTCGACCCGCGGCGCAGACGATGCGCTGTCGTCCGGCGGCGCCTGGCCTGCGCAGGAAGCGGATGGGGCGAGGCACAGCCAGCATGCAGCCGCCCCGGCGCCCAGCAAGGTGCTTGCGGCAGTGCGCAAGGAGGTGAACCGCATGGTCGATACGCACCAGGCAAACCACGCGATGCCTGCGACGTCAAGTTCCGGTCCATCTCGCGAGGGGGCTTTCGGCCGGCCAGGCTCACGGCAGGTCGGACAGGGGGCAGAGACATGGGCGGCTCGAAGGTGCGCGAACCGCACTTCGCACGTTTCGTCGGAAGCCAATCAGAAAGGATCGCCTGGCTGGCCGCGTGACGTCGCGGATGCTTGTATCTGCCAGGGTGGCACATCGCTGGCGGGCATGAGCACGTGTCGATGGTCGGAGCGGTATGACGCCCTGGCCGACGCGATGGCGCTCCAGCAGCGGTACTTCGACGAGATGAGCGCGCTGCGAGATGAGGTGCGCGAGCTAGCCCAGGCGCAGCAGCGCACCGAGCAGCGCGTCGAGCGGCTCGCCGAGGCGCAGCAGAAGACAGAACATGCGCTGCAGCTTCTTGCCCGCCAGGTCGGTGGACTGTCCGACAAGCTCGGTGGTTCGCTCGAGGATCTCGCGGTCGAGACGCTGCCGTACGTGCTGAGCGAGTCGTGGGGCATGCAAGTGTCCGATTGCGGACACGACAGCTTCGTGGTGGACGGCCGCGAGGTCGACGTGGATCTGGCGCTGCGCGGCACGATCGGTGGTGCAAAGGTCGTGGTGCTGGGTGAAGTGAAGGCGCGGCTCACGGCGCGCGAGGTCGACGCTTTCCTCCAAGTTGCCGAGAGGCATAAGGGCGTGGTGGGCTGCGACGACGTGCGAGTGGTGTTCTTCGGGTTCCAGGCCAACCTGGACGCGCGCGCTAGGGTCCGTGAAGCCGGCGCGGCGATGGTGTTCTCCAACGGACGCCTGCTGTAGACGCACGGGGGTGGGGAGTCCCCCTCCTCATGTCCAGTGCCGACTCGCTCGTCGACCACGCCACCAGCAGCATCGCTGAGGCCGCGGGCGGGATGGTTCGCACGCTGTCCGACAGGCATGAGCTATCCGGGGCCGCGATGGCGTCTCTTGGCCGGGTCTTCCCGCATGGATTCGTGCGGTCAGTCTTTCTCGGCCCGATCCTGCCCGGAACCGGGGCGGTCGGATCGCGCCGCAGCCCGCCTTCCGGCAGGAGGGTAGTCGGCGGCGTCAAGCCTGGCTGCCCGGGAAGGGGCCTGGCCGCGCGGGGTGGTCGGCACGTCTCGCTGACCCGGCGCCGGTCCCGCCGCCCGTAGCCTCGCCTCACCTGACGCCTCGAGCCGAGGTCCACGAGCGGCGGTCCTGCCGCTTCTGTCTCGCTACAGCATGGTCTTCACCTCCTCGTTCGTGCTCCTCATCTCGGAAAGCTCACGCCTTCCCCACTACCCTCCCGAGCACCATGCCCCGGAGGGCCCCGGTTTTTGCGGCCAGTTGTTGACCCAGCTCCCCGTTAGCTCTTTATCAGGTTGCTCGGGCTCCT
>Ga0209018_1000311_pt1 | contig 46767 bp, 34 predicted proteins | sample YNPBryBLVA2012_FD_185814 | JGI IMG/M metagenome (GOLD analysis project Ga0209018, IMG submission 185814) | Anoxygenic and chlorotrophic microbial mat microbial communities from Yellowstone National Park, USA - YNP Bryant BLVA 2012 (SPAdes)... ...
TTTGATAAATTGTAAAAATTGTAATTAAAATGATATAAACATCTGATATTAAATATTTTACCTGAATCATTATCGCCAATTTGTATGTTCTCTGGATCTATTTTTGAAAACATTGAATTGAAGTCAATTATTTTAAATAACTTATTTTTAACGACTTGATCATTTTTGATATGCTTTAGGTAGTTTTGAAGAAGCCAATATACTATCTCGAAACTAAAAAAGTGGTATGGTATGCTACCTTCGAAATTGCCTCCATCATCGAAAAATTGTACCGAAAGTTCATTCTTAAATTTTTTGAATAATTTACTTTGAAATTTCATTGCAGTATTACCAAACAGAAATCGAGATAGAACACTCAAACCTAATAAATTAGCTAAGTAGTGATTGTTTCTCAGTCCATCATTCCATTCAGGATGTAGTTTTATAAATAAAAAAGATGCATATAAATAATTATATATATTCGAAAGTATAATATCGGGCAAGACTCCCCCATTTTTTCGTAATTCCAGCAAAGCAAAAGTTATATTTACAGACCGAATCGAAACTTCCATAGGCGAAACCCAATTAGGACCATAAAATGGAGGGTTCATCGAAATGAAATCTAAAATTTGGTTTGCAATTTCCTTCAAAATATCTTTTTTTAAAGTGTTGTCGACTATGCCATAGACTAAACTCAAATCAAAAATGTGGTGCAATCGTGCTAATTCCCAGGGGACTTTTATATCAACTCCTTCCAAATTTCCATATTTAATTTTATTATAGTAATCGCATTTCCACCTAAATCCGCTGCGAAAATCAACAAACCAATCTATCGGTTCGTATCTATCTGAAATATGCGATATTACCTTTTGGGAAAATTCTTTGTGCTCTGCTGGCAATAAATCTATTCTTCGTGCATAATTTTCAACTGGGTTAGAGAAATTTTTTCCAAGGAAACCATTATAACGGCTATCATATGCCACTTTGATTAAACCACTTCCCAGCAAGTTAAATTTATGATTGATTATATTTTCTACTTCGGTCAAGTTTAATTTGGTATCGTTTGTATGAAAAATATCAAAATTAGAATCAAAATAATCAGGATTTAAGTTGCAATTGAATTTAAGATAATTTTGAATTATTTCGTATTCCTTTTTTTGAAAAAATATCTTAATTAGTGGCTTGAATGGTAATTTAACTATTTTTTTTAATAAAATTGTTTTGGGAATTGACAATGTTTTTTGTATTTTTGACTTCATTTCATTTTCTATGGTCGCTAAAAAACATATTAATTTATTATTAATTTTTTTGGTTATCTTGCCATTATGTTCATTTTCGCAAATAAACGAAACGGAAATAGAACAAATTTACGAAAGTTCAGAAGATTTTGAATATTCCGAGGAGCAAATAGATTATATTGAATTCAGAAAGATTCATAAACTTAACTTGTTATATGCTTCGGTCGATGATTTGATTCTATTTCCTTTTTTTGATTATCAAATTTCCAGTCAAATTCTAAGTTTTGTTCAAAACAATCCTAACTCTACAATCAGTCAAATTGCTAAAAAATTTAATCTGAGAGGGGAACAAATTATAATATTGGAAAACTGCACTACAATTCAAGAATTACCCTTTATCGAAAAGTTCATTGCTAATTTTCGCAGTCGATTTAAACATACTGACGACCCGATTTACGGCTTCGAAAAACAAAAATTTTTGGGAAATAAATTAGATTTATCATCAAAAGTTGATATCAGATTAAACAATTTTGGATTAAACTTTGTTTTGGATAAAGACGCTGGAGAAAGGAATTTTGATGATTATTACTCTGGCAGTTTGTGGTTTAATAATAAGAACATTAACTTTATTATTGGTGATTTTGAATATCAGTTGGGAATGGGAAATGTTTTGTGGAAGGCTTTTGGAGATAGAAAAGGTATTAACAATATTTCGCCTGTTATAAGGTTCAAACAAATTGGTAAACCCTACTACTCCACTTTGGATTATTCTCGGTTTCGTGGATTTTCGTTAGATTATAATTTTAAAATAAGTGAAATAATAATCAAACTTGGTGGGTTTTATTCAAAAATCAATAAATCAGCAACCTACGACACACTCCAAGGCTTTGTTAGTTCGATTTATATAACTGGTTTATATCGCACTCAAACAGAGATTAACAAAATAGACAAGTTGAAAGAATTTGCTTATTTAGGTAGTCTTTCTTTGCAAATTAAAAATTTTATTTTGGGTGGTGGAATTTTTAAATTGGATTATGATAAGTCAATTCAAACAACATCCTCTAAATATCCAAACAACCAAAGCAATCTTTACAAAACAATATTTGGTTTTTTTAATCAAGAAAAATTTGCAATATCGAGCGAATTTTCGTTGGATGGGGCAAACAATCACGGATTTGTGCTTGGCGGTAAATATAACTTGGATAAATCACAATTAGCATTTCAAATTCGTTCCTATGGTGAATTCTATCGCTCACCATATGGAACTATTTTTGGTGAATTTTCTTATCCTGCCAATGAAGTTGGTATTTATTTGGGAATTTACTGCCCTATTTTCCAAAGCATTAAGTTAACTTCATTTATTGATTATTTCAAATCTTACGGACGAACTTATTCAATCGAAAAGCCTATTTATGGTTTTTCGTTTTTCGGTCAAGCGGATTATACTTTTATGAAAAAGTTTAATGGCTCGACACGGCTACAAGTCGAAAACAAAACAAATAGCAAAAAGGTAGAAGGCGAGAATATAATATTCCAAGAAACAGATTTTCTCGTTCGCCAAGAAGTGATTTATTCAATCAAAAATAACTTGAGAATCAGAATTAGAGGAGAAATTTCATATGTTGATAATTCTGGAATTGTAGAAAATGAGTGGGGTTTTGCTAACTTTGTGGAAATGATTTACGAATTAAACTTTTTAAAATTGGGTTGTAGAGTTTCGATTTTCGACACTGATTCTTATAATTCAGCAATTTGGCAATATGAATATTACCTAAAAGGATATATGTATTCTTTTCCTGCTTATTTAAAGGGCAGTCGTTATGTTCTTTTTGCAAAACTAAATTTGTTTGATTATTTTAAAATTGATTTATTGTATAATTATACTCAAAAAAACAATACAAACTCGCTTGGAAGTGGAAATGATCAGATTATGCGTAATTATTCCAATAATTTATATTTACAATTAAGTATTAATTATTGACAATTATTTTTCGAAATAGCAATCGATTTGGTGCTTTTAAAGTAGCAAAGTAAACACCATTACTTAAATTCAGCAGAATTTTTTTGTCATTTTTAATTATATCTTTCTCGAAAATTTTAGTACCTAAATAATCATAAATAGCGACCGATTGAAAATATGAATTATTAGTTGATTGAATTATTAATTCATTATTTGAATAGAGTAAATTTATATTTTCTTGACTTTCACAAACATAATTGAGATTAGTTTCCTCTAATATTACTTGATAGTGGTTATTATTAATTCTAAAAAGAAGTTTGGTTTGCTGTTTTGTTTCTTGCGGAATTTCGTATAATGATAATTTGATTTTCAAGACCGAATCAATTGGAATAGTAACGGGTAATTCTAATCCTTGGATTTGGCTAACTAATCCTCCATTAGCATCAATTTTTTCAATATCGGTGAGTTCCAAAGTTGTATTTCCAGCATTGGTTATATAAAGATTATATGTTTGTTGTGAAGTTATATAATTGGTTGAAATTTCTTCGTATTCTTTTGAAAACATAGGTTTATCTTGTTTAGGAAAATCTTCATTGGTTGATAGACTATAAATGCGTTCCAAAAATTCTGGATGGGAAATGAATGGGTTATACCTATTTTGAATGCTGGATATTTTCTGATTTCTTAATATTTCAATGGAATCGACTTTGTCCAAATAGAACCATTCCCTCAGAGTTTTTTCTTGGGTATTCAAGAAATTATGGGGATTATCATATCTCAAAGCAAAGTAGAACATACTTCGCGCTATATTTCCTTTGCTTTCGTCCCTTGGTTCGAATACAGTTTCGCCAGTTTGGTTTTTGCCTAACTTAGATCCACTATTTTGCCATTGAACTTGTACTACGTTGCCAAAAGGATAGTTAGCACGCTTGCTATTTGCAGTTTCGTCGGACGGATACAAATGAAATATATCGGAACGAGCAATTGTGTCGCCCTCGTTGAAATATGCCTGTGGCCAGGTGTGTTCAGTGTTGAATCCAGTTTGACCAATATCGGGTATACCTGTAGTTTCGATTTGACGTCCAGTGTAGATGCATTCAACTTTGCCGTTGTAGTTGTCGATCTCGCCAAACATTTTTTCGCGTGCTTCTTTGTAGGTCAATACATTGTGTCCGAGTAAATACTGTTTTAATGAATTTTTTAGCTCTAATCCAAACTGATTGAAAGTAAATTCATTGAAAATATCTTTGTAACTATATTCAAAAAACAAATTGTATAGATCAACAACCTGGGTGTTTAATTCATCAACTTTGTAATAAACATAAAGTTTTAAGTTATATCGCAGATTGTGAGTTGCATTCTGAGTCATCATACTCAATGTATAGCTATTGTTTCGGTAAACCTTAATAGGAAATTTAGGGAATCTCAATTGAAAATTCCATCTTGGATTAGCAAGCACAATCGAGTCTATTGTTATATTATATTCTTTCGATAAATTGTTCAAAGTTGTTACAATAACTTTTGCACTTTGTGCTTCAAAAGAGTATTTTGTCCAATTGTTATCAATTTTTATTAAATCGTTTCCTATCACAAAATTGGTGTTGAAATGAACAAAAAAAAGCAAAGCAATAAGTAATTTAACATATTTCATATCTCGCTCACCGGGATATTTCTGAACATTGGAAGTAAAAACAACACAAAAACAATAATAAAGAATACATACACAACTATTGTAACAATAATCAATATCTTCAAAATCCAAAATGCTCTTGCTTGCTTTTCGATAGCATTGTCAAAATCTGATTGATGGTTTGAATTCAAATAATTTTGCAGTGCAATCGAAGCATCTCGAAGTTTTAATCCAGCAAAAATTATTGGAATACCAACCAGGGCACCAATAAGAGTTAGTGTTGAGATGGCTCCATAAATTATTATAAAGAATGCAACGAATTTCATATCCCGAGACAATTTTTGAATATTGTCCTTTGATGGATCTGGAGTTGAATAAATTTGATTGTTGAAGTTTTCCATAAAAAACCACATTACTTTGTTACAAATTTATATAAAAAAACATTAGTTTTTTAGAGAATTTTTGTATTTTTTAACAAAATTTAAATGTTCTCTATAATTTGTCGAAAAATAATGTGTTTTGGAAGTATCGCTTTTGAGAACAAAGAACAAATAATTAGTATTTGCTGGATTTGCAGCAGCATAAATTGCCTTTCGGCCTGGAGAATTTATCGGAGTTGGTGGAAGTCCAGAATATATATAGGTATTGTAAGGGTTTGACCTATCTTTTAAATCTTTTTTAGTTAAATTATTCTTTTGATTTTTCCCATATAAAATAGTTGGATCGGCTTGCAAAAGCATCCCTAATTTGAGCCTATTGTGGTAAACAGAACTTATCAATGGCATTTCCTCTTCGTTTGCTGCTTCGGCTTGGATTATGCTTGCAAGTATCAAAATATCGTATTCTTGCAAATCAACTTTTTTATTTTGACATATATTATTCAAAACATCTTTTTGTCGTTGAACTAATTTTTGGATATTTTTTTCGGGTGTTTCATCCAAAAAAAAGTAGGTATCGGGATTAATATAACCCTCTAAACTACTTGACTTTATATTTAAGGAATTAATAAATTTTGGATCATTGATTAGTTTTAGAATGTTGGTTTTATTTGTATTAAAAGTGTGAGCATAGATTTCGGCAAATTCGTTTAGGGTTGTTCCTTCGATAATTTGCAATTTTTTGAACTTAACGAATGCATTCGAAAACAATTTTTCGATCAATTCCTTGTTCGAAATTTTTATTGGAATTTGATATATTCCTGCACTTATAAATTTTCCCTTAGTTTTTATTTCGTTGTTTATTATATATTTAAATAACCAATTAGGCTTTAAATATCCGTGACTATTAAAAATTTGTATCACTTTGTAAGTTGGTGTATTATATGGTATTTCTATTATTAATTCAGTTTCTTGCTCGATAACTTTGTTAATTACTGAATTATAGTAAATGTAACCTAATAGGATTGTAATGAAGACAATAATCGAAAGTATAACAATCTTTTTCATCAATTCTCTATATTTAAATTTTAATAAACACACCATAACGGGGTTCGGTCCATAAATTCGATATGATGTCCAGCTTAATGTAATACACACCTTTTGGTAATTTAGCACCATTTGTATCGCAAAGTATAATTTGTTTCTCGTTGATACCAACCTCGGCAAATGTCTCGAAAATGTTTACAAGTTGACCATTTAGGTTATAAACAGATATAATTAATTTTTCTTTGTTATTGCGACCAAGGAAATTGAATTTTATGTTCAATTCATCATTCTCAGTGGGATTAGGATAAATTTGAATATCCGAAAGTGCATTGTTTTGTTGCACATTGACCCGAATAACCAATGTATCGGAATTACCCAGTTGATCTTTTGCAATGAATTTTAAATAATTTGCTGGTGAAATTTTGCTATTACCATACTCTAAATTATTGGGAACAAAATACAATTCACTTTTCTTATTATCTCGATTTGGATTTAAATACAAGTAATAATACTCTGTGTTGTTTGGGGTTATAAATAATCCGTTGATGAATATTTCCAAATGATTTGAATCCTTAATTGGTGTTAGAGCGTTATCGAATACTTCCACTTTAATCAATGGCTTAAGTGCTACATAATCTGCATCAGCAACTTCTCTATTATCAAAAGTGACTTTAATTTTTGGTTTTTCGCGGTCATTTATTAATTCGTAAGATAAACTATGGGAATTGTTAAAATAATATTGTTCAGGTAGGCTTTTGTTAGGGTTTAGAATGATGTCTAATTGATTTTGATTACTTAAATTGTCTGGTTGTAATGTGAAATTGTATTGTACTATATCGTTTGGTTCAATATTATCGATTGTTTTTTCGAATAAATTTGTTGAGTGATTGTTAATTACTTTTATATCAAAATTACCGGTTGATTTTCGCAAAGATATGTTCTCCAGTGTTACATAAAGCGTATTGTTAAGGTCTCGTGTTGATATTGGGTTGTCAATGATTGTATTTTTTTTGGAGATAGCAACTTCGGCAGATGGCTGATAAATTAACTCAATTGTGTTGATTTGTGGATTGGACTTCACATTGCTTCTTTCGATATTTATTAGCAAATCAACGAAAATATCTTGTAAATTTTGGTCGGTTAAATCAATTTCTTCGTTATTAGATTTTAATTGATGAGAAAAAGAAATTTTGTTTTTATCAAATAAATTAATTTCTATTTTGTAATTCGACAATGAATCTAACGCTGCATTGGAATGAATTTTTATTGTTTGGAGTTTGCTTATAGGTCCAATTTTTTTGAAATTAATATATCCTTGCTTACCAAAGAAATCAACCAAGGTTTCGATTGTAGCAGTATCTCCGTTCGGGTTTACTGCTTCGATTGCCTCACCTGGTTTCCAGCCTTTTTTTCCAACCATCACAAACGAATGTTTCCATCCATACCAAGCAACAGCTGGATAGGAATACTCTCCGTGAATACTATCGATTAGGCGGGAACCATAGGTGCGAAGAATTGAACGCAAAGTATCCATCGAACCAACATTATCAGGACGATACATTTGGTTTAGGACTGGTGTTTTGAAAGATCTGCTGCTTGTTGCTAGAAAAATATATGAATTTTCGGGAACCGAATCGCGTAGAAACAAGTTCAATTTTGCAGCTGTCGAATCACCAGTCCAATCATCTCCATCAATCCAGGTATCGAAACGGCGGTAAATGGGTTCAACGTCGCCACTTGTATCGGGAAATACCAATATATTGAAACCACGATAATAGCGCGCATCCAAATAAACCTTATCACCAACTTCCATCACTCCCCATTCGATTATATTGCGATCAAGATCCCCAGATACAGATAACAGTTTGACTCTTTTACTCGACTTTTTTAATTTAATTGAATTGTTGTTTTCATCGAATTCCACTCGGTATTTTTCTGAATTAAGAAAATTATTTTTTGTTGTTATTATTGAACTTACGAAATTTGATTTAATATTTTTATTTGCTCGGAAATAAATTATCAAGTCGTTGCTTTTAAGTCCATTTAAATCAGTATAGTATGCTTTGAATTTGTAATATCCTTCTTGCAAAGTTATATTTGGTTTCCAATCAATGAAATTTTCATAAAAACCAAATTCACCTATCTTGGATTCATACGAAAATCCTTCATCATTTTCGATAGTAAAATGATATTGAAGATTATTGCTATGTGATTTATTAATTACTCTAAAAACAGGGTTATTTGTTGACAAGTCCCAATTATTCTGAGGATCTATTGGCAAAAGCATTGGCGAAAAAACATAGAATGATGTTTCGAATGTTTTATTTTCTTTTTTGAGATAATTATACTTATTTTCGGGATCAATTATAATTTTTAATTTATGTTCACCAGGCTCATTGGTTATATTGAATTCGACCATAATAGCTTGATTAAAACAAATCGAATTTAAAACATAATCCACTGAGTCAATTATTTTGTCGTAAATATCGTAAATTCTTAATGTAACGCTTTCGCTTAATTTCAAACCATTATTATACAACAAGCCGACCACAACTGCAGTTGAGTCGGAAATGCTCACTTCGGATTGACCAAATTTATTTTTTACAGAAACACTTGGTGGAAAAACATAAAGATTTGCTTGTCGGCTCACTCTAAGTTTTAACAACGGATCACCAATCATTGCATTATGGAATTTAGTTTGCAATTGTGCACCGTCGTTAGCCAATCCATTTTTACCAAAGTTTAGTAAATCTCCGATATATTCCAATTTTGAATTGGGGTTAGACAAATTTTGTACAATCCGTAGGATTATATATCGATTTTCGTCCACCCATCCATAGGTTGACGAACCAATCGAACCAATAAAACCTTTATCTTTGAAATAAACGTATTCTTCGTTGCGAGAGTGGATGATACCGGGGTCGGCGTGAGCTCCAGTATTACAGCTAATTGTTGAAAAAAAGGAGTATTTCTGATAGTTATTTAATTTTTGCACTTGCCACCCATCCATATCAAATATACTTTGGTTGGCGTGTCCTAAAAAGTTTACCCAGATAGCACCTTGATTGATTTTGTCACGAATTTCGGTTGCTTCGGCTGTTCCACCTATGTTTTTATCATATTTTGCCACCGAGTCGGACGAACCACAAAAATCTCCGTATTTGATGTATTCATCAAAGAAATAGGATTTAATTTTGGCGAATTTTATCCTTTCTTCATCATTTTCTCCACCAGAGAGAAAAAGAAAATTTTTCATCCAAGGTTGGTCGGGAACTGCGTAGTAGTCAACTAATTTTTTGTAATAGTTTTCGCCGTCTTCTGCTGTATGGATAGAAATACGACCAACATTTAAATCAGGAAATAAATCCTCGTCCAATAATGAATACCAATAGTCTGCGGGTGGAAAACCATAAGAAGGTACAAAATCCGTAGCTACTGTATAGGCCATTCGCTTCGACACATCCCAGCTAGCATTACCAATTAGTACCATAGTGGAAAGGCTATCCTGCCAATTATTCCGAGCATAATACAAGAAGTTTTTGATGGCATAGGGACTTTTTTTACCATAGTTAAATTCATTAAAAATATCGTCGACTTCAACTGCTTTGAACTTTAAATGTGGATCTGTTTTTTTTCGGAATTCAATATATTTTTGGGTGAAATCACTAAAATTTTTATGATATACAACTATTACATTTGCCGAATTTGCTTTATTGAATAAATAGGGATTGTTAACTTTATTCAACGAAACATTAGAAAACTCGTTAGCAGATGCTAAATATACTTTACTTTTTTGACTTTTTGGCAATAAAATCTTGGCTGAAAATGATTGATCAAAAATATCACCTAAATTTAGTATTTTGTTGTAATTTACATTTTCTATCGCTTCCTCGTAGTAGAGCTTGTTTTTTCGGAAGATTGCAAGAGCCATTTTTCCCGTGGGCACGTTTTTTATTTGTTTGAATTCTATATTGTAGGATTGCAAAGAATTTATGAATTCCGAAGGTAATTTTCTACTTGGTTCATTAAAGGCAAATACAAAAACATCGTCGTTGGTTGATTCCTTAATCATTTTGTTGAATGCAACATCATCATAGTAATAATGATGCTCGTGTGTTAATGAACCATTTTTATCTATCTTAACTAAATGGATACCGGGATAATGGTTAAATATAGAAGAATCATTCAAATACATCGAAAAATATTGCTTTTCGCCATTTATGTTAAAAAATAATTCCGAATTACTTGTAGTGGCAGAAACTAATTGAATAGTTTTGTTTAGGTCGTCTATTGCAATTACTTGGTCGTTTTTTAGGTTAGGAATTTGGATAAATGAGTTAGAATTAATTTGTTCTGTCTCGAGATTATCAATATAGCAATATTTATAAGATTTAGAACTGAATTTTAGTTCAATAAAATCAATTCCTACAACACCCAATCTGAAGGGATGAGCCTCGAAACTTTTTACTTGAAGTAAGTTCAAACCTTCGACAAATTTATTGGCTGCAAGTTTTAACTTGAAGGTATCGTTGTGTATTCTACTAAAAGATCGCCCATCTAATGAATCCCCGTTGAGATATATTGCAATGTTGTATTCGGGATATTTATTCGATCCAAACCCTTTGAACAAAGTATCAACCGTGCTTTTGAATACAACATTAATTTCAATTACAGAGTTGTCGGTTGGCTTTAGGATTAACGGAAATGTGAATGTATTTTGGTTGGGTTGATCTTTGTAGGGCAATAGTTCTTTCCAATACCAGCCTTCGTTATCGGATGTATGGGAATCATAGAGATCGGAACCGGGGGAATAAATCAAATCCTTTTCGATATGTGTATTTACATCAAAGTTATAAAGTTGTTGGATATAACTACCGTCATCAGTTAACAACTTTAATTCTGCTCTTTGGTCTTCGGGATTATAGATTAGGAAAAATGGTTCTTCGGAAGCATAATGATCGAACCAAGTGGTATCGCCTTTTGGTCTTGAACCCAAAAATATTAAGGTATCGCTTTCATCAATTTTGCCATTATAATCGATTAAATAATAAGGAATCTTACTGCTTTTGTTAAACAAAATAAGATGTTGGTAATCTAATTGATTCCATTGTGGATTGAGTTTCAAAATTGAACTTAAGGGAACAACTGCAGGGGCATCCTTGTCTGTTCCAATTTTGATGTAATCGAATTTTGGATAAATATCCGAAATATTTTTTTGCTTGAATCTTTGAATTTCTTGTTTTTGAATACGAGCAAATTTTGGTCCTTGCTGTTCCAATGCCAATAATGAAAAAGCGAAAAAAAGTAATACAATATATATAAACTTTAAAAATTTCATTCTATTATGAGTTTTTTGAATATAGACAAAAAAAGTTGAATTGTATTACTTTTTTCTTTTAAATTTTGTTTATTTATTAATTTCGGTTAGTTTCCTTATTGAATCAAATCCTTTATCCCGACGATTTATAACTCTAAGAGCTGAATTAACAATGGTTTTGGCTGTTAAACCAAAGTATTCCATCAGTTGTTCGGGTTCACCACTAAGTCCAAATCTATCTGGCACACCAATAAATTCGATAGGAACAGGGAAATTTTTGCCTACAACTTCGGCAACTGCAGCACCCATTCCTCCGTGAACCTGATGTTCTTCGGCTGTAACTATACATCCACATTCAATTGCTGAATGAACTATTGTTTCGTAATCAATTGGTTTGATTGTGTGCAAATTTATCACCCGGGCTTTGATACCCTTTTGAACTTTCAAAAACTCAGCTGCTTTGATAGCTTCCCACACCAAAGTTCCACAGGCTATTATTGCAACGTCATTTCCATCAGTCAATACATTTGCTTTTCCTAATTCGAATGGGCTGTCTTCGGTTGTAAAAGATGGTACTGCTGAACGTCCAAATCTAACAAATGCTGGTCCTATCATTCTCCCGATAGCAAGAGTTGCTTTTTTTGTTTGGTTATAATCAGCTGGAACAATTAAGGTCATATTTGGCAATGTTCTTACATAGGAGATTTCTTCCAAAGATTGGTGGGTAGCACCATCGGGTCCAACTGTAACGCCAGAATGACCACCACCAATTTTGACGTTCACATTGTTGTATGCAACTGATATTCTCAACTGATCAGCATTACGAAAAGCCGAAAAAGCACTGTAACTTGCGAAAAATGGAACTTTCCCACTCAAAGCCAATCCAACTGCTATAGTTGTTGCATTTTGTTCTGCAATTCCAATCGAAAAAAACCTTTCGGGAAATCTTTCTTTAAAAAATGATGTTAAAACAGAACTTGTTATGTCGCCACCCAAGACTACCACATTAGGATTTTCTTCACCTAATATTACCAAAGCTTCACCAAATCCTTTTCTTGTAGGAACTTTTTGTATGTTATCGAAATTCATATCAGTTTATCATGTTTAATTTATTAATTTGTTTTTCGATTTCGTCTAATTCTTGCAAAGCTTTTATGGCTTGTTCTTTGTTTGGTGGTACACCATGCCAACGGTAATCATCTTCCATAAAAGAAATACCACGACCCATATATGTTTTTGCTATAATGGCTAATGGCTTATTCGAATTTTGTGCATTTTGCTTGAAATTATTCAAAGTTGTGTAGATTTCGCTATAGTTATGCCCATTAATTATTGCTACATCAAATCCAAATGCTTTAAATTTGTCTTCAATTGGGTAAATGTTCATAACGTCCCCAACTCGCCCATCTATTTGGCAATCGTTGTTATCCACAATCCAACATAAATTTCCAAGTTTAAAGTTTGCTGCTGCCATAGCTGCTTCCCAAGTCGACCCCTCTTGCAATTCACCATCGCCCGAAACCGTAAAAACCAGTTGATCAGTTTTGTCCAAATGTCGGTGACTTAGAGCCATTCCAACTGCAATAGATACCCCTTGACCCAACGAACCAGTTGAAGTTTCGATTCCAGGTAATTCCATATCCAAACCAGGATGACCTTGCAAGCGTGACCCCAACTTGCGAAGTGTTGATAGTTCACTAACAGGAAAAAATCCTGCCCGCGCCAGCGTAGCATACAAAATTGGGCAAATATGTCCAGCACTCAAAACAAATCTATCGCGTTTTGGGTCCTTAAAATTTTTTGAATTGTACCGAATAATTCCGCCGAAAAAAAGAACTGAAAAAACATCCGCCATTCCTAACGAACCGCCACTATGTCCCGAACCAGCGTAATATAAACTTGTTATAACGTCGCGTCTCAATTGTAATGCAATACGGGCGAATTCATCGATTGGTCTCTCTTTGTTTTCGAAAGTTACATCTGTAAATATAAATTCAGACATTTTTTGTTTTTGTAATCATTAAAAATGCAAATTAACAATAATTAAACATTTTTTGGTATTTTTATAATTTTACAAAATTGTTAATCTTGAATTATGCAAAAATTATTATCTCTTTGCATTATTGCTAAAAATGAAGAAAAAAACCTTGAAAAGTGCTTAAAATCTATCAAATCCGTTGCTGATGAAATTATTGTTGTCGATACTGGCTCCACCGACAAGACTATCGAAATAGCCCAAAAATACACCGATAAGATATTCAATTTTGAATGGAACGACGATTTTTCCGCTGCCCGTAATTTTGCTTTAGATAGAGCAACTGGTGAATTTATAATCTCCATTGATGCCGATGAATATTTGGATAATCCTAATGCTTTGATAAATACAATCAAACAAGCAAAAAATGACGTCGGCGGATGGATTGTGAATGTGGTTTCGGATTATAAAAATCAATACGGTCAGACCGAAAAAATCGTTTCCGGTTTATTAAGATTGTTTCGGAATGATCCCCAAATTAGATTTAAAGGCATAATACACGAACAAGTGATCGATAGTATTCTAAATTTAGCTTTAAAAATTGAAAATTCAGATATTGTGTTTGTTCATACTGGATATAATTTAGAAAAAGATTTACAAAACCAAAAACATCGTCGAAATTTAAATTTACTTGTTAAGGCTTTGGAGTATGATCCAAACAATTTATATTTGATCAATCATATTGGCAAAACCTATTTTGCTTTGGGTAATAAGCAAGAAGCCACAAACTACTTTTTGGAAGTAATCAATAAATCCCGAGATGTGGGTGTTTACACTATCGAAGCATATAATTTTTTGTCTCAAATTTATTTCGAGAATCAGCAATACGACTTCTCGATCGATTATGCATCAAAATCTTTGTTGTATGCTCCTAATCAGCAATTGCCTTTGTTTATTATTGCAGATAGCTATTTAGCAAAAAATGAATACGATAAAGCATATTTTGCGTTTAAAGACTTAATCGAAAAGTTCACTGATATCGATTTAAAAGCAAAAGTAGTTGGTCAATACATTATTCCCAAGGAAAGAATTTATTTTAAAATGGGCGAAGCCCTAACTAACTTAGGAATACTGGATGATGCAATTAAAAGTTATGAGATGGGTTTAAAATTCAATTCAATTGATATATTTTGTTTATTAGGAATAGTCAAAGCAACCATAAAATCCAAACAATTCGATTTAGCCAAGCAATTTTTTGAACAAATCAAAAAAATACACCCAAACAATCCATTACTAATTCAGTTCGAAAATCAATATTTTCCAAATCAACAAATAGTTCAACCAAGTTCAGAAGTGCTATCGCAAAATTTATTATTATCATTGTCGATGATTGTTAAAAACGAAGAGATGTTTCTGGAAGGATGTTTGGAAAGTGTTAGGGATGTCGTAGACGAGATTGTAATTGTTGATACTGGCTCTACAGACAAAACTTTAGAAATTGCCCAAAAATTCAATGCAAAAATTTACCATTTTCAATGGATTGATGATTTTGCTGCTGCACGAAACGAATCCCTAAAACATTGCACAGGTAGATGGATTTTATATTTAGACGCCGACGAAAGACTAAAAATTGATAATCCCAAAGCCTTTCGGGAGTTTTTAGAGCAATTGCCAGACGACATTGGAGGTATTAATTGCATAATACAAAGTGAACATTGGAAATTAGATGGTGATAGCGAAGTGCATCGTGGAGGTTATCCCCGATTATTTCGCAACTTGGGATATCCAAGAATTCAATTTCGAGGGCGAGTTCACGAACAGATCTCTCCATCACTTTTGGAAAACAATAAAAGTTTTATAAATTCCGATATATTGATAGAGCACTTGGGATATAATCGTGAACGCGAAATTATGGAGGAAAAAATCAAACGCAATTATAGGCTTCTGTTACAACACGTCAAGGAAGAACCCACTAACGGTTATGCTTGGTATCAATTAGGTCAAACCCTTGCACAGATGAGATTGATTAAGGAAGCCGAAGAAGCAATTCGATTGGCGATTCAATGTGGAAATCTATCAAAATCGGTTATGGCGAGTGCTTCGGCTACATTAGCTCAATTAACCGGCAATCAAAAAAAATTCGAAGAAGCTCTTAAGTGGGCAGAAATTTCTTTGGAAAATGCCCCAGACCAAATATACTCTATGCATCTTAAAGCATATGCTCTACTATATTTGAATCGGTTCGAAGAGGCAGAGCAATTATTCGAAAAAATTTTAATTAAACAAAATCAAAAACGAGGTATGCCAATGGCCGGTTTTGATATCGAAATACCTCAAGAAGTGATTTTAAAAGGATTAGAGAAAGCAAGAAATAAAGATTCGAAAATATAAAGGTGTTTTATGGATGAGAATTTGAATATTGAAATCCCCACGCCTATTGATTTTGAGGAAAACAAATTTTTGAACAAATTAAAAAAGGTGTTTAAAATTGCTGGGCGAGGCTTAACGGAAAAATTATTCCTTCTTTACAATTTATTTATCGATAGTAAAGTTCCCAAAAATGTGAAATTAGTTATTGCATCAGGTTTGTCATATTTTATTTTGCCATTTGATTCAATTCCCGATTTCCTTGTTGGTATTGGATTTACAGATGATTTGGCTGTAATTTTAGGGATTGTTTATATGCTAACAACCCATATAACAGAGGAACACAAGCAAAATGCGAAACAAATGGCTGATAAACTTTTTGGAATAAAATGAACGGGATTTTGGTTATTATTGATTGAAAAATGGTAATTTTGGATAATCTTGACCTATAATTATGGATGCTCTTACAAATAGAGATGAATCGATGTCGGTTTTTATCAATGAATCGGCAACTCCGAATGCTTTTGCTACTTTTTTTGCAGATGCAAAATCACCCATTCGGTCGATAACAATTGTTTTGGGTAGAATTCCTTTGCTATTACCAATTTCAACTACATCGAAATTCCGTAATTGCAAAAATGTTCGAGCTTTGTTGGCTAATCCATTTATTTCTGTCGAATTCAGAATGCTCACCTGGATTATTTCTAAATTATTTAATTTTTCGATGTTTTCTTCTAAATTTGAATCAACTGGTGGAGATAGGAGCACCCTGTTTGTAAAAGACATAATCAATAATGTAACAAAAATAATCAATAAAGCGTTTATTACATTTAACGAAATACGAATGATTTTTTCTTTTTTGTTATTAATTTTATTCCGAAATTCTTCCATTGAGAATTGCATTTATCCCCCATCACAAAATTATGAATATTTATTAAAAAATTAACAAAAAATGTGCCATAAAAACACAAGGAGTTATATGAAAAATACAACAAAATCGCTATTAATAATAGCTTTATTTACAACTTTTTTATCGATAAGTGGATATTCGCAAACTAAATTGCTACAATTTCCGAATTCGTCCACAACCGAAATAACATTTAGTTATGCTGGAGATATTTTTACAGTTCCCATCACTGGTGGAATAGCAAGAAGAATAACCACAGCACCAGGAGTTGAGGCTTTTCCCAGATTTTCGCCTGATGGCAAAACAATTGCATTCATTGGCAATTACGATGGCAACAACGAAATTTACACAATACCAAACATTGGTGGAGAACCCGTCCGATTAACCTATGGCGTTGATTTACCAAATTTACCTGAAAGAATGGGGCCCGACAAGATAATTATGCAATGGACCAAAGATGGCAAGAAAATTCTATATCGGGGCCGTCAGGATACGTGGAATTCGTTGGTGGGTAATTTATACTATGTTGGAATAGATGGCTCAATGCCCGAAATTTTACCATTGCCCAAGTCTGGTTTTGCATCTCTTTCTCCAGACGAAACAAAAATTGCTTATAATCGCATTTATCGTGAATTTAGAACTTGGAAAAGGTATAGTGGAGGTCAAGCCGATGATATCTGGATTTATGATTTTAAAACAAAAAAATTAGAAAACATAACAAATCACCCAGCCCAAGACATAATTCCAATGTGGAGCGGTAACAAAATTTATTTCCTTTCGGATCGAGATTACACAATGAATTTGTTCGTTTATGATTTAACAACCAAAGAAACCAAAAAGTTAACAAACTTTGACGATTTTGACGTAAAATTCCCTTCATTGGGAGCAAATCATATTGCTTTTTCCCAAAATGGCGATATATATTTACTTGATTTACAAACTGATAAATATCAAAAAGTAAATATAACAGTTGCCGAAGATTTTCTTTCTTCACGAACCGAAATTATCAGTGTTAAGGATTATATCGCTGATAGCAGAATTTCACCAGATGGCAAAGCGGCATTGTTTTCCGCAAGAGGTGATATTTTTGTAGTTCCAGCCGAAAAAGGCAATTGGATTAATTTAACAAAGTCGGTCGGTGTCCACGACCGAAATCCAGTGTGGTCACCCGATGGTAAATGGATTGCTTTCATTTCGGACAAAACTGGAGAAGACGAAGTTTATTTGATTAAACCGGATGGCTCTGGGCTTACCCAATTAACAAATGATGCAAAATCCTATCGTTACGAATTAGAATGGTCTCCCGATAGCAAATACCTTCTAAATTCGGATAAACTGATGAATTTGTATCTAATCGACATTACCACAAAACAAGTTAAGATAATTGCAAATTCCAAATCTTGGGAAATTCGCAATTTTAGCTTTTCGCCAGATAGCAAGTGGATTACATACACCGACGAGGGCGACAACCGATTTAGTCAAATTCATCTTTATTCGATTGCTGATGGCAAAACCTATAAAATTACATCCGAATTTTTCGATTCCTCTAATCCTGTTTGGGACCCAAAAGGTCGGTATCTATATTTTGTCTCAAGTAGATTTTTCCGAGGAAAAACTGGAAACTTCGAGTATAACTACATCTTCGAGGATATGGATAACATTTATGGATTGTTGTTACAAAGCAATGAACTCAATCCATTCGCCAAGTACGAAACTGATTTGTCAATTCCTGATACATCATCTTCAAATGATAAGACAAAAACCAAAAAATCAACCAAAGATACACCAGACAACGACAAGTCAATTAAAATCGATTTAGATAATTTGGCTGATAGAATTTTCGAAATTCCCACTACTAATGGACGATATTGGGGATTGTTTGCAACCGAAGATAAAATTTATTACACAAGGACAACATCCGGCGGAAGACCCAATTTCTATGTTTTCGACCTAAAAGAGAAAAAGGAAGAAGAAGTAGGTAATTTTTCCAGTTATGACATAACTCCTGATGGAAAGAAAATCCTGGTAGCAAAGGAAGGAAATTATTACATAACAAATTTATCAAAAAAAGTTGAGTTAAAGGAAGGAAAACTCCCGATTGAAAAACTACAGATTACATTGAATAAAAAAGCTGAATGGAACCAAATCTTTAACGAAGCTTGGCGACAAATGAAATATTTCTTATACGACCCAAATATGCACGGAATGGATTGGAATTTGATTAAACAAAGATACTCAACTTGGGTTCCTTTCGTAAACCATCGTGCAGATTTAACTTTCTTAATAGGTGAAATGATTGGTGAATTGGATGTAGGACACGCCTATGTTGGCGGTGGTGATATGCCAAAAGTTAACAAGGTTAACATAGGCTTATTAGGTGCTCGGTACGAATTGGATAAGCAAACAGGATATTATAAAATTGTAAAGATATTCGAAGGACGAAATTGGGATCTCGAAACCTATTCACCCTTGACTGAACCTGGGCTTAACGTAAAAGTTGGAGATTATTTAATTGCAATTGATGACATTGAATTATCTTCGACAATGCATCCCAACAAAGCACTGAATAATAAAGCCGAAGTATTTGTAAAATTAACAATCAACTCCAAACCTTCCAAAGATGGAGCGCGCGAAATTTGGGTAAAAACCATAAAATCAGAAGAAAAATTGATTTACTACAATTGGGTTGAGAATAACCGTAGATATGTCGAAAAGGCAACTAATGGTCGAATTGGTTACATACACATTCCAGATATGGGATTTACGAATGGATTAAATGAATTTGTAAAGTATTTTTACCCACAACTAAACAAAGAAGGTTTGATTATCGACGATCGTTATAATGGTGGTGGGAATGTGTCTTCTTTGATAATCGAAAGATTGCGAAGAGAGATTGCAATTGCAAAACACGCTCGAAATCAACAAATAATAACATCTACTCCCGAAGCTGTAATGCCAGGACCGATGGTTTGCTTGATTAATCAACAATCAATGTCCGACGGCGACCTATTCCCTTATCAATTTAGAAAGTATGGTTTAGGCAAATTAATTGGCAAAAGAACCTGGGGCGGAGTTATCGGAATTCGAGGTTCATTACCTTTTACAGATGGAACCTATTTGATGAAACCCGAATTTGCAAATTTTGGACCAAACGGTGAATGGATTTTGGAAGATGAAGGTATTTCGCCAGACATCGAAATCGACAACGACCCCGACAAAGAATGGAATGGTATTGATCAACAATTGGATAAAGCTATCGAAGTAATATTAGAAGAAATTAAAACAAACAAAAAACAACAGCTTCCAAAACAATTACCACCCTATCCAAACAAATCAAGATAAGCCCAAACTAACCAACAATCCCCTATCGGTCCACAAAACCGATAGGGGAATTGTTTTATCGGATAAGATGATTAAAGAAATATTAATCTTTATATTTTTGTGTTAATTTATAATATTTTCGTTAATTAATTTATACACAATTTTCTTATTGTTCGTATTTATCGGCATTCAGAAAAACATTGGCGGGTAATACTTTACCGTTCATAAAAATTTCGGGATTGACGATTGGGCAGGTAACAAAGCGGGTTTTTACTCCAGCTTCCAAAAACATTGTCATTGTTTTGTTGTTAACATCTTTCCAATTGCCATTTGAATGTTGGTCGTAAAAATCCTGCCCATTCTGATGAATTATAACTTCGGATATGCCAGTTTGTATTATAGCACGAGCACAATCGGTGCAAGGCGTCCAAGTTACATATAGCTTGCAACCTTTCAAACTTGTTCCACGCCTTGCTGCATTATAAATGGCGTTTCGTTCGGCGTGTTCCACCCAATGGTATTTTTCGCCATTTTCGCGGCTCAATCGTTTTTCGTCCCTATCTATTTCCACTCCACGTGGCAAGGAATTGTAGCCAGTAGATACCAATACGTTATCGCTGTCGACAATCACTGCCCCAACGTGGGTCATTGGGTCGCGGCTTCGCATTGCTATCAAGTAGCAAAGTGTGATATAAAGTTGGTCCCAATCAGGTCGGTTCATAAAGTACTTTTTTATGCAAAATTAAGTATTATTTTTTTTCGGATTGCATTTTTTGTATTAATTCTTTCAATTTTGCCAAATCATAGGATAAATCAATTGCATTGCGATAACAACCTAAATTATTCTGAAAATACACAACATTGAATCTTTCGATAATAATTTGATCATCTATGTCTTGTATCAATTCTTTCAACAATTTTTGCAATTCGTAAAATGAATTCTCCAATTCTCTTTGCAAATTTTGATTGTTGGATTGGCTTCTTTTGAAAGCTTTGTTTAAATTCCAGATTGATTTACCAACAAATACTATTTTTTCGATAATAATAGGATTGGATTTTGTTGCACCAATTTCCAATATTACTTCGATATCATTGCGTTTTCGTAATGAGTTGTTGCTAAATTCTTGCAAAAAGTCAACCACACGCAGTGTGTCTTGGGATATTTCCATTTTAAAGCCCTGAAATACTCACATCTTTCACTTTAATTGCTGGGGATTGAATAGTGCGATTTTTAAGAGGATTGTTACCGATTTCAACTATGTTTTGTAGTAAATTTAGAAGGTTTATGGAAAAAGTGATTTCGAATACGGGATGAATAATTTCTCCATTTTCGATCATCAATCCAAAAGCACCTTTGGATATGTCACCAGTGGTAGTGTTGGTTCCTTGACCAATTGATGAGGTAATAAGTAAACCTTTTTCGGTAGAGCGTATTAGTTCATCTTGGGACTTAAGTCCGGGTTTAATGATTAAATTGGTCAAACCCGAAGCTCGACCATTGGATTTCATATTTAATTTTCTTGCGTAGTATGTATCCAAAAAATAGTTTTTAACAATTCCATTTTCGATTATCGTTAATGGTTCAGTAGGAACACCATCGGAATCGAATGGAATTGAGCCTACTCCACGAGGGATATTAGGAATATCTTGAATTTGAAGAAAATCGACAGCAATTTTTTGGTTCAACTTGCCAGCCAAGCAGCTACGGTTCATATAGATTGCCCCACCAAATAAACAAGCAGCCAACATTCCAAAAATTGAGGAGGCAACAGATGGCTCAAAAATAACATCCATTGTTTGGGAAGGAATTTTGCGGGCACCAATCATTCGAGTTGCCCTGTCTACAGCTATTTTTGCAATTTGTTCGATGTTTGTTAAATCGTCGTAAAAAACAGCACTCTCCCACCATCCATCTTCGTAGGAATTTTGTTCATCTTTGGAATGCAAATGAACACCAGCAGCAACAGAAGAAGATTGGAAACCTGCCAAAAATCCATTAGAATTGCCTAAAAAAACTTTACTAATAGAGTTCCCAAAAAAAGATCCATCCGATAGGGCAATTCTCGGATCCGAAAGAGCAATCTTTTCTAATTCTTTTGCTTGAGTGATTTTATCTTCTATATCTATGGTTTCGATTTTTGGGTCGTAAATTTCGAGAGATTGCAAATCGAAATCATTGGTGACGAAATCGGCTAATTGGGCATATGGATCGGGTTCGCTATAGCGTGCTCTTTGTATTGTTGATAAGATAAGTTTGTTAACAGTGTTAGGACGTAAGTCGGATGTGCTTGCAGTTGCAATTCTATCATCAACATTAATTTTTATTGTCAAAACATTCGAAATTGACTTGTTAAATTCTTCAATTTCCCCATTTCGAATTGTAACAGAAAAATCATCAGACCAAAGTAAACTAAATTGTGATTGTGTTGCACCATTTTTTTGTGCGAAATCTATGTATTGTTCGATACTTTCAAGGAAATTATTCATTTGTTCCTCCTACGGTCATTTTGGATATTTTTAATGTTGGAGTGCCACAAGTTACGGGAACAGATTGACCATTTTTGCCACAAGTTCCAAGGAAAAATTGGGTGTCATTTCCAACCATTTCGATCCGCTTTAGAATTTCGAGATTACTTCCAATTAGAGTAGCGTTTTTGATTGGTGCAGTGATTTTACCATTTTCGATTAAGTAACCCAAATTAATCGAAAAGGTAAATTTGCCAGTGCTATTAACCATACCTCCTTGAAATGTTTTTGCCAAAATCCCAAACTTTACACTTTCGATAATCTCTTGTGGATTGTGTTCACCGGGGGCAAGAATTGTGTTGCTCATCCGTGGTATTGGTGGATAACGGTAAGATTGCCGGCGTCCGTGGGCATTTCGTTGGTGGTTCATCAATTTTGCGTTCAAGAAATCATTCATAAATCCTACTAAACGACCTTTCTCGACCAGTAGAGTTTCGGTCGACACCATTCCTTCATCGTCGATATTATAACTTCCACGAAAACCTGCGATGTTTGGATTGTCGTAAATTGTGACAATTGGATTTGCAACCATTTGACCGAATTTATCCCACATTACAGAAGTTTTGTTGCGAATACTATCCAATTCCAAGGGGTGACCGATTGCTTCGTGGATCATCACTCCACTTTCGAAAGAATCCAACACTACAGGAATCTCGCCCATTGGAGCATTGCGAGCATCGAGCAAGATAATTGCTTCTTCGCTTGCTTGCTTGCCAATTTGTTCGGGCGTAACATTGTTTATAAAGAAATCGATATTGTAGCGACCTCCGTTATTTGCCATCGCAGTTGATTTAGTTTTGCCATCGTTCGCAGTTGAAGAAATTATTAATCTCACTTGTGGCCTTGTGTCGGATATCATTAATCCTTCGCTATTAGCAATCGTTATATAGGTTAATGATGAATTCAGAGTGGCAGTTACTTTTTCGATTTTAGTGTCGAAGTTTTTGGCAGCATCATAAGCACGCCGAAGTAAGTTAATTTGAGTTTTAGTACTATTATCTATTAAATGAGTTTTGTAATCGTATAGATTAAATGGTAGTTGTTGGCGATTTATTCCTCTTATATTAATTTTTGATTGTGAATTGGCTATTATCGAGGCTGTGTGGGCTGTTTCGACCATTTTTCCCCAGCTAAGGTCGTTGGTGAAGGCATACCCTGTTCTTTCTCCATCAATCACCCTTATCCCAATTCCTAACGAAATGGAATTGGAGGTGTTTTTAACTATATCTTCTTGGATTATTACTTCGGAATTAATAGAATATTGAAAGAAAACATCTGCAAACTCTCCACCACGACGTAAAGCTTCGTTTATCAATCGTGTGAAAGATGTTTTATCTAATCCAAATTTATTATGCATATGTTTGTGTTTTTGTTTTTTTTATAAACGAATAAGATATTAATAAAATTGATTTACAAACAATAAACCAAACAAACTGATATTTTAAAAGTCTTAAAACATCAATGTGATTAACAATATAAAACTATTCATTGTTAAAAAAAATTCATAATTTATTTTAAGTTATTTCTATTTAATATAGTAATTAAAATCTAAGTTTTTTTTTGTAAATTGTGAATAATTTTTTTAACAAAATAAAATGAAAAAAGCCGATATCAATAACCGTTCTGATAAAGAGATTTTGAAAGAAAAAAAACCAATAATCGTTGCTATTGGTGCGTCTGCGGGCGGATTGGAAGCATTACAAGAATTTTTCAAAAATATGCCCTTGAACACAGGTTTATCTTTTGTGGTAATACAGCATTTATCCCCTGATTATAAAAGTTTGATGGATGAATTACTTGCTCGCTACACTCAAATTCCAATTAAAATTATCACCGATGGGATGCTTGTCGAGCCCGACCATATCTACTTGATACCTCCAAGAAAAAACTTGTATATCTTTCACGGTAAATTGTTTTTGGAAGATCAAAACATCAAACGAGGATTAAATTTACCAGTAGATATATTCTTTAGATCGTTAGCCACCGAAATGGGCAAAAATGCCATTGGTGTTATTTTATCGGGCACTGGAAGCGATGGAACTTTGGGAACAAGGGCAATCAAAGAAGCTGGCGGGATGGTGATTGTTCAGGACGAAACCACAGCAAAATTCGACGGTATGCCTCGAAGCTCGGCTGCAACTGGATTAGTTGATTTTATATTGCCACCATCAAAAATGCCCGATGCTATCATTAATTACATAAAGCATCCCTTTATAAGTAAAGAAAAGACTTTGGAAAACATTTTGACCAAAAACATCGATACACTCTCAAAAATAATAATGATATTACGAGATTACTCAGGTATCGATTTTTCATATTACAAGGAAAATACTATAACTCGAAGGTTAGAGCGGCGTGTAACTATAAATCGTTTTGATTCATTGGAACAATACTTAGTTTTTCTTTCCGAATCGGATAAGGAAAAAGAGACCCTTTTCCGCGAACTTTTAATTGGTGTTACTCGCTTTTTTAGAGATAACGAAGCATTCGAGAGTTTTAAAGAAAATGTATTACCTAATTTTCTAAACAAAAAATCCCTAAGGATATGGTCGATTGGCTGTTCTACCGGAGAGGAAGTTTACTCAATTGCTTTTTTGATCTCCGATTTCATCGACAAAAAAAATTTAAATTGTGAAGTAAAAATTTTTGCAACTGATATCGACAAGCAATCATTAGATGTGGCAAGTCAAGGGTTTTATCCCGACAATATCGTTGCCGATATCGATCCTTATTATTTAAAAAAGTATTTCATCCGAAAAGAAAATGGTTATCAAGTTCACGAGAACATTCGAAAAATGATTGTATTTGCCAATCATAATTTATTAAAAGATCCACCATTTTCTAAAATTGATTTGATAATATGTCGGAACTTATTTATTTATTTAAAACCCGAAGTTCAACAACGATTGCTGTCGATTTTCTTTTATAGTCTTAGCCCAAGTGGATATCTTTTTATGGGTAATAGCGAAACAATTGGAGAAATGACCGAAGCTTTCGAGACTATTGATGTTAAAAACAAAATTTATCAATGCAAATCGGGATATAAACCACCAATTATCAAAGACCTTCCAATTCCATCTAATCGTGGATTGGACTACGAAAGCTACACACTCACCAAACGAAGAAACCTCGAGAGTTTCAAAGGTGACAAGTTAATGGAAGCATTGGTTGGAAAATTTCTTCCCGCAAGTGTTGTGATTGACCAAAATGATTATATTGTCCAAATAATCAACGATGTTTCTGAATTCGTTAAGCTTCAACCTGGAAAATTTTCTCAAAATTTATACGACAATTTGCCCAATGAATTGGGTCTATTCGTCAGCACTCAACTACGGAAATTAAAAAGGGATAATCAAAAATCAATTTCTGAAGTGGTTGCTGGAATCAAAAATTACGAAGATAAAAAAATACAAATCACAACATCTGCAATCGAGCTCGAAAAATCTACTTTTTATCTGATTTCTTTTGAATATATTTCCGAAAAGGAACCCGAAGTAACGAAAAAAACACGACGCACAAAACAACCTATCGAAATTGATAGGAACATTTTAACTCGTGTTAGTGAATTGGAAAAAGAATTGCAGTTCACAAAAGAAAATTTGCAAGCAACTGTCGAGGAATTGGAAACTTCGAACGAGGAATTACAATCAAGCAATGAGGAATTGATTGCTTCGAACGAAGAACTGCAAAGCACTAACGAAGAATTACAGTCCGTCAACGAAGAACTCTACACAGTTAACTCTGAATACCAAAATAAAATCGAGGAATTGAGCAAACTCAATAACGATATGAGTAACTTGTTACGAAATACCGAAGTTGGTGCTTTGTATTTAGATCGAAATTTATGTATCCGAAAAATCACTCCCATTGTATCCAAAATAACCAATATAATGCAAAACGATATAGGACGACCAATAAACCATATAACTGTGCTACCAAGTTATACCCAAATTTACGACGATTTAAATACATTGGTCGAAACATTGCAGCCTATTGACCGCGAAATTCTTACAAAAGATAACAAATGGTATTTGGTTCGATTGAGGCCCTACCGAACCGATTTCAATGCAGTTGATGGATTTTTAATTACTTTCATAGAAATTACAAATCTAATCGAGGAACGAAACAAAGCTCGCGAAACAAACAATCGATTAGAAAGCATTCTGAAGTTAGGTAAAGTTGCTTGGTGGGAATGGGATTTGGCAACCAACAAAGTCTCGATGGACGATGCTAAAGCAACAATGATAGGTTATCGCGTGGAAGAGTTCCCCACTGATGTCTTTGAAGTTTGTAACCTGATTCATCCCGATGATTACGAAAAAACGATGCAAATTATGAGAGATTATTTGGACGGGAAAACCAACGAATGGAATGCTTTGTATAGAATCCGACGAAAGGATGGTACCTATGCTTGGTATTACGACCGTGGTCACTTTTCGGAATTCGACGAAAAAGGTAAACCCACAAAAATCACCGGCGCAGTGTTCGACGTTACAAACCTTAAAGAATTCGAAAACGAATTACGAAGCTTTAAAGTGTTGACCGAAAAGATAATTCAAGATAATCCTTTTGCTATAGTGATTGTAAATTTCGAAGGCACTATTATCTATGCAAACAAAAAATCTGAGGATTTGTTTGGTATAACAATTAGCGATATCACTAAAAGAAAGTATAATTCACCAGATTGGAAAATTGAAGGACTTGATGGCCGCCCCATCGATCCTAACAATCTTCCATTCCAAATAGTCAAAAGAACTCTAAAACCATTGGATAATTTTCAACATTTTATTTATCATCCAACAAAAGGAAAAATATTAATAAGTATATCCGGTTCACCAATTTTGGATGAACAAGGTAATTTTGTTAACGCTTTTTTTATTGTAAGGGAAGTAACTAAAAATGAAAGATAAATTCACCGATATTACAGATTCAATTCGCAAATTCATAGAAAATCAAAACCTTTTTACTGATTTAGAGAAAAAAAGTGTCGAAGAGTTAATCAACACAATATCAGTTTACCACGAAGAATTAATTTTCCAAAACAAAGAATTAGAAAATCGAAATTTTGAGATTGAAAAGTATGCACGAGAAAACTTTGATTTATTCCAAAATGCACCGATTGCCTATGTATTATTTGATGATAATTTGAAAATTATAAAATCAAATACTTTTTTCCAAAATTTTGTGCATAAAAGTCAAGATGAATTAGAAAAACTTCATCTCACAGATTTTATTTGTGAAACTTCGCAAGATCAATTTTATCTATATTTTAAACAAATAATTAAAGGACAAATAAAAGACCCTATTGTTTTGGATTTTCGAATTGATAATGAAATACGCAAAGTTCAATTACAATTTTCTTTGAGTCCATTGAAGGACAAAAATGAGTACAGAGCAACATTAACAGATTTAACTCAAGTATATAATTTACAAAAATTGTTGGATGAATCCCGAATTTACTATCAAAAAATTATTCAGCATTCACCAAATGCAATTCACGGGTATTTTTTAAATGAAAATGATGAATTAATCTTAAATCTCTTCAATAATGCTGCCAACGAAATTCTATTTGTTGATTTCCATTCACACATTGGCAAAAAAATTCAAGACATATTCCCGAATCTTAAAGATTCTTTCATCATCGAAAAATATAAAGAAATTGCTAAACAAGGCGGTGTTCTAAAAATCGATAATTTTAGGTACGAAGATGAAAACATCAACGGTTTTTTCAATCTTGTTGCTTATCAAGCCGAGCAAAATCAAATCATAATCATTTTTAGAGATACCACTGAAGAATACCTACATAGTAAGCAACTCGAAATCGAAAATAAAATATCTATAAGTATAGTCAATTCTGTTAGCATACCAGAACTCCTGGAAATATTTAAACAAGAACTTAATCATATTATTGATGTAAGTAATTGTTGCTTATTGATTTATGACTCCGAAAAATCAGATTACACAAGTTTGTACCAGTGCAATCAATTTATAGATAAAAATGAATGCAAAATTGACAAGTTACTCGCGGATATCGTTAAGCAAAATTTAAAAACAACCCATTACGTTAAACACGAAATCGAGAACATTTTTGCAAAGGAAACTAATTATTATAGTGCAATAATTCCCGAATCGTGGTTAGGTGTGCCATTAATCGAAAACAAGAATTTTATTGGATTAATAATTATCGAAGAATACACAAAAATTCCAAAATACAACAATCAAATTATAAATTTCCTTCAAACAATCGCAAATTATATTTCGAATTTTATTCAACGAAAAAAGATAGATCAGTTTGTGAATATTCTGCATCGATCAGCTGTTTATAGCCCAGTTATTATCGTTATTACCGACCCACTTGGCTATATTCAATTTGTTAACCCTAAATTTGAGGAAGTAACTGGTTATAAGCTTGAAGAAGTTAAAAACAAAAAACCATCAATTTTGAAATCCGGACACCACGACCAAGAATTCTACAAGAATTTATGGGGCACAATATTAAGCGGAAATGTGTGGGAAGGAAAATTTTTGAATCGAAAAAAAGACGGTTCATTGTATTGGGAGGAAGCTAAAATTGCCCCTGTTATCGACGAAAATAACCAAATTAGCAACTTTGTAGCTATTAAAGAAGATATTACCCAAAAAGAAAAACTTTTTGAGGAATTAAAAATCGCCAAAGCAAAGGCTGAAGAAAGCGATCGATTGAAATCTACCTTTTTGGCAAATATGAGTCACGAAATTCGAACGCCACTAAATGCAATTATGGGTTTTTCTTCCTTATTGGCAGAAGAAGATGTAAGCTATGACGAACGAAAACTTTTTTCACAAATTATAAACGAAAAAGGCAATGAATTGTTGCGACTGATTGAAGACATCTTGGATATCTCTAAGTTGGATGCCAATCAGATGACAATTGCAAATACTATTGTGTCAATTCCAAACCTTTTCGACGAATTGAAGAAAACCTACCAAACATTTTTGCAAAAACACCCATCAAAAAACATTGAACTAATTTTTAATAAACCCGAACCAGATGATTTAAATTTGATTACTGATGCAATACGACTCCGACAAATATTAGACAATCTTATAAGTAATGCAATAAAATTCACAGAACAAGGTTACATTCAAGTTGATTGTAAATTAGTTGAAGACAAAGTTCTATTCTCAGTAACAGACACAGGAATAGGAATCGCCAAGGAAAATTTTGATATCATCTTTGAGCGATTCCGTCAAGCCGAAGAAGATTTTGCCCGCCGACGATTTGGTGGCATTGGTTTAGGTTTGCCAATAGTAAAACGATTAGTAGAGCTACTTGGAGGTAAAATATGGTTGGAATCCGAACTGGGGAAGGGTTCTAAGTTTTACTTCACAATTAGATACAATCCCGCAGATCAATAGAAATCATTTACTTTGGTTTAACTTTAGTTCACTCATAGTAAACAAAGAATGTAGCTCAACACCAATATTAGCTAAATTTTCTTTCCCGCCTTGTTCACGGTCGATAACGCAAACTGCTTTTTCGACGATTGCACCTTGACCGCGTAATTCTTCGACGCTCAGAAGGATTTGACCACCACTAGTCACAACATCTTCGATGATAAGCAATCTTTTACCATCAATATTGCATCCTTCGGCAATTCGACGAGTTCCGTATTCTTTTGCTTTTTTGCGAACAAAAACAATTGGAAGAGCAGTTTTGAGTGAAATTGCAGTAGCTATAGGGATTCCGCCCATTTCCAAAGCTGCTAAAACATCAATATCTTTGGGCAAAAAAGTTAAAAGTTGGTTCGCGATTTCGTTTAATAAAATTGGGTTGGATTCGAATTGATATTTATCAAAATATTCATTGCTTGTTTTTCCGGAGCGTAAAATGAATTCTCCACGAAGATATGATTTTTTAAATATTTCGGAAGCTAATACTTGTTTTTCCATACTGGTAACAATTTTTTGGTAATTAATGAGTGGAAATAAATTCAGGTAAATCTGCGTATATGTATGTGGCAACTGCAATAACAGCGATACATTTATTCAAAATCATTGGATCGACTTTTTCGGGAGTATCCGAACGTGAATGGTGATACCAAAAATATTCGTCTTGACCTTTGGTACTTAAGGACATTCCTGGAACACCTAATTGCATCATCGGACCAATATCCACTCCCCCACCACCTTTTCGAACTTCGAATAATGGGGATATTTCTTTTATGATTGGTTCAATTCCTTTTAGAATTGCAACCATTTTGTCGTCCCCCGAAATTCCAATTGCCGTTGGTTCAAAAACACCAGAATCGAACTCAAACACAACTCTGTGTTTTTCGTGTTTGTGTTGTTCAGCATAGGACTTGCCACCACGAACACCATTTTCTTCGTTAACCCACCAAACCAATCGCATTGTACGTGCTGGTCGGTAACCCAATTCCATTATAGATTTGATTGCATACCAAGGGGCAATACATCCACTTGCGTCGTCGTGAGCTCCATCGGTATTGTCCCACGAATCGGAATGTCCTCCCATAGCAATGTATTCATCCGGTAGAGAACTACCGCGATATTCTGCAATTAAATTGTAAGAAATTGTATCCTCCGATGTTTGACAATCAAGCATTAATTTTATTTTCGGGACAATTCCGCGGTCTTGAAATCTTTGCAACAATGCAGCATCCTCCATCGTTATTGCAGCGTGTGGAATTTTTGGAATTGTATCAACATATCTCATCATCCCAGTGTGGGGCAAATCGAAACCTATTGGACTTACTGATCGAATCAAACTTGCTACTGCACCCAATTCGGCTGCACGAACTGCACCCCAAAAACGGAACTGTACTCCGTTACCATATCCTTTGTAAGGATAATTATACACTACAATTTTTCCTGGAACTAATGCTGCTTTTTCTTTTAATTCTTCGAAACTACTTACAACTAAAACTGGTGCTTCTATAAATTTTCCATTTGTTCCGACACTTCCACCAAGAGCGGAAATGTTCATTTTCTTTATTCGTGGATAGGTAACGTAAGCTTCTTCGGAATTGCGTTTCCAATTGGGTACCATAACTTTTTCTAACCGAACATTTTCGAATCCGTCCTTTTCCAATGCATCTTTAGCCCAAAACAAAGCATCATTGAGCGACTTTGAACCACTAAACCTTGGTCCAAATGTATCGCAAAAGAACGCCAAAGTATTCCAAGCTAAACTATCATTCATTGTTTGCTCGATGATTCGTTTGGCAATTGTATTATAAGTATTATATATGTATGCAGAGTCGATTTCGGATGCAAACAAGTTGTATGGTAAAAAAGAAATTACAAGCAGAATTAATTTTATTTTTTTCATATATTCCAAATTTATTTATCGTAATTTTTTATTTTAACAAAATTAATTATTTTGCTAAAACTACAAATTCTGTTCGACGATTTTTTGCCCTTCCTTCTTCGGTATCATTATTTGCTACTGGACGAGAAAATCCAAAACCTCTGTATCGCAATCTCGAGCTATCCACACCTCTTTCGACAAGTGCATTAAAAACTGCCAAAGCACGGGCTTCGCTCAATTTTAAGTTGAATTCTATTCCGCCAATGTTATCTGTATGTCCTTGAATCTCCAATTTCAATTTGGGATTCGAAAGCATAACATCTACGATTTCTTCGATTATAGGAATTGATTCGGGCTTTATGTCGGATTTGTTGAAATCAAAATTTATAGGACGAGTAAATGCGGTTCCAATCTTATCCCAAGGCATCAAATCTGATGTGTTGTAATCAATTTCGGCATAAAGAGAATCAATCCGTCCGGGAATTTCCAAATAAGACCGCACTTTGTGGTAGCCCCAAAACTTTGGTGGATTGTAGGTAATTAAATAATAAAATCGCAAACTCATATAAATATCGCGAAATACCGAAATTAATTGATCTTTACTATATGCTTTGTAGAACTTGCCACCAGTGTATTTAGCAAGATAACGCAGTTGCTCATCTTTGGAATAACCAAAAGCAACCGAAAATATATGAACATTTTTTTCTTTTGCTGTTTGAATTATCTCGGAAATTTCCTTCTTTGAATAATTATCGTCTCCATCCGAAAAAATCACCAAAACTCTAGGGACTTCTTTTGGCGTATTGTCAAAAATTTTTAAATTACTCATCACGGCATCGAAAACTGCCGAGAAGAGCCCCATACCTTGATCTTTTTTTAAGTTGAATAAGTTGATAATAGTTTGTTTGTTGTCGCTGAGTGGAACTTTTAAATCAAATTCTCGATTAAATGTGGAAATTGCAATTTTGTCGTATGGAAACTTCAAATCAACGAAAATTTCGGTACCAGTATAGATTGCGTCCAATACACCTCTCATCGAACCCGAATAGTCGATTGTTAGGACAATGTTGTAGGGGATAGAGTCATTTGCTCCAAATTCACGAACCCAAAAATTTCGGATATCAACTTCCTTTACATTATAAACTTTTCCTAAAAATTCCTTTAAAGAATTAAAATAATTATCTTTAGGATTTCTCTTATATGGATCAGCCATATTTGTTATAAAATTACCAGTGGAATCATATACACGAGCATATAATCTCACAGTGTCGGGATATTTGTCTATTTCGATGCGAAAGAAATCGTATATTAACTTATTTGGATCAATTGAATCAATTGATTTTGTTCCCGTCAGATATATTCCTTTATCTTGTTTATCTTCGGCATAGTCCCAAACTTCTTTTTGCAATTCAAATCCACTTTTGGGTTTTTGGGAAGCACACGAAAAAATTAACAATGTCGATATGATCGAGAGTAGAACTTTGATAGCCAATTTAAAAGTCATAATGATTTCCACTTTTAATTGTGTAATTTTAAGGATATCAACAATCCATCTCCAACGGGCGCTATTGTAGTAAAATATTTATCCCAAGAATTCATAAACTGATTGAAAAGGCGAATAGATTTGACGTCTTCAGGACTCCTTTCGGGTGCTGTCGAAGTAATATAACCAAAAGCAAAGGCGTTGTCGGCAGCAATCATTCCACCAACTCTCAATTTCTCGTCAAGCATTTTTACATATTTATAGTAATTATTTTTATCTGCATCCAAAAAGACAAAATCAAGGGTTAAATTCGAGATAATTTTGGGCAATAAATCAATTGCTCGCCCTTCAATTACTTCGATTTTGTCAGTAAAACCAGCTTTTTCGATATTTCTTCGGGCTAATTCAACTCGTTCGGGTTCTAATTCTATAGAAATCACTTTACCATCATCGGGAATTGCCATAGCCATACCGATAGCAGAATAACCATACAAGGTTCCAATTTCCAAAATTGTTTTTGCATTAATAGATTTGATTAAAAACTGGATAAATTTTAGCTGTTCTGGAGATATTGATATCTGCGGGATGCCACTATTAATTGCTTCTTGCTTGATTTGAGATAAAATAGAATTTTCACCTGAAAAATTTTCAAGCAAATACTCGAATAAATCCTCACGCAAAGCTGTTGATTTTAGCGACATTTTTTACTCCATCTATGGACGGGTTCCCAAACGAACGTTTACGTTAACTCCATATTTTCTTATAGAGTTGACTAAAGTATCCAAATTCATCAAAGTTGAATCAATTTTTTGAGCAAAGTTTTGGTCATAAATTAATTTGGAGATAGTTCCTTTTCCATTTTGAATATCATCCAACACTTTGTGTAGATTTTTGGAAAGTTCCGACAAAGAATATACCAAAGAATCAGCCTTATTTATAAGCGGTTTTGTATTGTTCGAAATTGTATCTAAATTTTTAACAATTTTGTTTAAGTCAGTTTTGTTATTAGATATGAATGAGCGTAGATCGTTCGAAATTGACTTTAAATCGGTTAATGTAGAATTTATATTGTTTTGGTTTTGTTCCATAATCAAGTTCAATTCTCTAAGAATTTCGTCGGTGTTATTAATAATGTTTTTTAAATTGCCGACAAAAGATTCATCAACAAAAATTGTATTTAACGCGGACAAAGTAGTATCGATTTTATGAACAATTCCTACAAGTTCCCTACTAGAATTGCCAAATGTAGCAACAAGCTCGGCTAAATCGGGAGGTGTTTGTCCACGGATAATTTGATTTTTGGAGAAACGACTTGAAGAAATTCCGGGTTTAATTTCGATCTTTTTGCCACCAGTAATTTCCAAAATCAAAATTTGTGCGGTTAAATCGGATTTAAGGTCGTCAATTGAATCAATCAAACCAATCACCAAAACTGAATCCTTGTAATTTTGGATTGATTTTACTTGTCCTCGCTTGACACCATTCACATATATTGGATCCGAAATTTTTAAGCCTCCGGAGTTCGGAAAGATAAATTTTATTTCGGAACTTCCGGAGGCTAAATTCAAACCTTGACCCAATATCACACCTAAAACCAATAAAGCAATACCTGAAAAAAGTATCAAGCCAACTTTGATTTCTGTGGATTTGGAAATTTTCATTTATTATTTATTTACTCGAGTTAAAATCACTTGAGTCGAAATCGAAATTAAATTCATCATCGTCGAACTTAAATTCTTGAGCATCGTAGTATTCACTGTCGTAGTTAAATTCATTTTCGGTAGGATCACCGTTTGAATTTTCATCGAATTTTAAGCTTTTACCATTGGATATTTTGTTCTTTCCGTCTAATAATAAGATGTTGTCGGCAAGTATTTCGACAACTTGCTTTTGACGCAAGATAACCTTATCGTCCACCACAACTTTGTCTTCGACGTTTCGAGCTTGCAATCGTCCTTCAACAAATATTCTGGAACCTTTGTGGACAAGTTTTTCAACAATTTCGGCCAATCCACGCCAAGCAACAACAGTGTGCCAATCGGTTTGTTCTTTTAAAGCACCATTTCGGTCTTTCCAAGTTTGGGATGTTGCCATTCGAAATGAAGTTACGGGTATACCGCCGGGAGTTTTTTTGAGAATTGGATCTACTCCAACATTACCAATCAAGAGAACTTTATTGAGAGATCGAGACATATTAACATTACTCCAACTTTAATTACACAATCCTTTACTAAAAAGATCTAATTAACAAATAAATTTAATCTTGCTTGCAAAATCTGATAATGAATGGGTTAATTCTTTTTGTAGACCTTGATTAATTCAACCTCGAAAATTAAAGCTTCGTTTGGACCAATCACTCCACCTGCTCCTCTTTCGCCATAACCCAAATCGGGGGGAATATATAAAATCGATTTTCCACCTTCTTTCATTAACTGCAATCCTTCTGTCCAACCTTTAATCACTTGATTGAGTGGGAACTTGATTGTTTGACCTCTTTCAACTGAACTGTCGAATACCTTACCATCAATCAATTTGCCGGTGTAATGCACTTCCACTGTATCTTCGGCTTTGGGTTGGATTCCAGTGCCTGGTGTTATTTCTTTATACTGCAAACCACTTGGAGTTACCTTAACTCCTGCTTGTTGAGAATTTTTTTGTAAAAATTCTTGTGCTTTTTTTAAATTTTCGCTCGACATTGCTTGTTGTTTCTCCATATCTTTTTGACGTAATTCATTATTTAAATTCATAATTGCCTGTTGAACTTGCTCATCCGACAAAAGCGGAACTGTATTTTCCAAAACATCTTTTAAAGCTTTCACAAATATTTCGGGATCAATTTTTACTTCATTTTGCATTAAATCCTTCCCAAATTGCATTCCTAAACTATACGAAAGGGTATCAGTCTTTGTTTTGAGTTCGATAGTAGGTGGTGTTGTGGGTTTCTTTTTTTGCGAAAAGGTTGTCGAAGTGAATACCAACATTATGGTTAGTATCAAAATTGCTGTTTTTTTCATTAAATTTGCTCCAATTAAAAAAATCAAAATTACCAATAAATAACAAATTAATAATACGTCTATATTGAAATAAAATTTTATTTGTGGATAAATATGAATATTTTACTATTTGGAGCAACTGGAAATATCGGCCGAAAGTTAGCGAAAAAACTACTCGAGAGAAATCATACAGTTGCCAATGTGTCCCGAAATTCAAATAAATCTAAATCCACTTTACCATTTATATCCAATCACTTAAACTTGGATGACGAAGATAGTTTACGAAATATTATTCACGAGACAGATGTGGTAGTCAATCTTGCAGGTTTTCCCGTTTCCGAGAAATGGACCTCAAAAAATAAACAACTAATATATGATTCCCGCATTAAAACTACAAGAAAAATTGTCGATCTAATTAATTCTTCTCCTCGAAAACCAAGAAAATTTATTTCAAGTTCCGCAATAGGATTTTATGGAAATGGGCGTGAACATTTGTTAACTATTGATTCTCCACCGGGAATTGGTTTTTTGGCAAATGTTTGCATTGAATGGGAGCAAGAAGCCCAAAAAGTTGACGAAAATGTGACTTTAATTATTCCACGCATTGGGATTGTTTTGGATAGAACTAGTGGTGCCTTGCCCAAAATGGCTGTTCCGTTTAAGTTCTATCTTGGAGGAAAACTCGGGGATGGCAGGCAATGGATGTCCTGGATTCACATCGATGATTTAGTGAATGCTTTTATTGAATTTATCGAAACAGATAATTACGAAGGTGTTTTGAACGCTGTTTCTCCAAATCCGGTCCGTAATTCCGAATTTTCAAGATTGTTAGCAAAAGTGTTAAACAGACCTAATTTTTTTGTAGTACCCATATTTATTTTACGGCTAATACTTGGTGAATCTGCATCGATGGTTCTCAATTCACAAAAAGTATTCCCCGAAAAATTAATTCAAAATGATTTTGAATTCAAATACCCAGATTTAGAAAGTGCGTTGATTGATTTATTGAAACAAAACGATGATGTATAATCATTTGGGCGAAAGATGGGGCTCGAACCCACGACCCTCAGAGCCACAATCTGATGCTCTACCAACTGAGCTACTTCCGCCATTTTGTAGAATTACAAAATTAATACTTTTTTCTTATATCTCAAATATTTTTCGAATTTTTTTTCTTTTGTTAATAATTTTGACTTCAACATCTTGCTCATCAATTATTCGATTTAGTTCTATCGAAAATCAATCAGCTGGTACAATTAAAACAAAGAATGAAGACATTGGAAGAACTATTAGAGGTTTTGCTTCGTATTATGGGAATGAATTTAATGGGCGAAAAACTGCAAGCGGAGAATTGTTTGATAACAATAAGATGACTGCAGCCCACCGAACTTTGCCATTTGGAACTCTGGTCCGGGTAACAAATTTGAAAAACAATTTATCGGTTATAGTTGTAATAAACGATCGAGGACCATTTGTCGAAGGCAGAATAATCGACCTAAGCTATGCAGCAGCACGTCAAATTGATATGATAAACGATGGTGTTGTCCAAGTGGAAATCGAAGTTTTAGAATAAAATCATTTAATACTAATTAAAAAGTTAAATTTTGTTAATTTGGATGTTTCGAAAATTAAAAAGTGAAAAAATGGAAAAAATTAAAGTAGTAATAGCAGCATCTTTATTCGACGGACACGACGTATCTATAAATTTGTTTAGAAGGTTACTGCTCAAAAGAGGTGCCGAGGTTGTTCATTTGGGCCACAATCGTAGTGTTGGCGAAGTTGTCCGCACTGCACTACAAGAGGATGCCGACGGAATATTAATTTCGTCGTACCAAGGTGGACACAATGAATACTTTCGGTATTTAATTGATAGTTTAAAAGAAAATCACGCCGAACATATCAAAGTTTTTGGTGGTGGTGGAGGTGTTATTTTGCCTTCGGAAATCGAGGAATTACAAAAATACGGTGTAACAAGACTTTACCATGCAACCGATGGCCAAAAAATGGGCATTGATGGAATCGCTGATGATATTATGGAAAAACTTCGTCAAGCCAAAGCCAACCGAAACAAATTTACGATCGACGAAGATATCATAAGAAATAATATTAACAATCCAGATTTAATTATTGCCCGTCAATTGACATATATCGAAAATTGCGATGGTGATTGTCATCAATTAGCACCCATTCGCGAAATGGCTAATAAATATATAAATAAACCAAGCATCGTAATAGGAATAACTGGAACTGGAGGAAGTGGCAAAAGTTCTCTTATCGACGAATTAATTGGAAAATTTATTAGTTATACCAGCGACACAAAAATCGCTGTACTAGCTATCGATCCCACAAAAAGCAAAACATCGGGTGCTTTGCTTGGTGACCGAATTCGATACAACCAAATTTATAATGATAGAGTGTATTTTCGTTCTTTTGCAACTCGTTCCAGTCGTAATGAACTATCCGTCGCAATATCCGATTCGATAGAAATACTCAAAACCTGCGGCTATGATATTATTTTCGTAGAAACAAGTGGAATTGGTCAAGGCGACAGCAGGATTACTGAATTAAGTAACTTGACAATTTATGTAATGACATCCGAATTTGGTGCTCCATCTCAATTAGAAAAAATTGATATGTTAGATTATGCAGATTTTATAGTTATCAATAAATCCGAAAAAATTGGTGCCGAAGATGCCTATCGCGAGGTAATGATTCATTACATTCGAAATCGTGGTGCTCAAGTTGATCATTCAAAACCACTTGAAGAAAACCAACTACCAGTATATGCTGTCAGCAGCAACCATTTTAACAATCACGGTTTAAACCGATTGTTCAAAGATTTGATTAAATCCATTGAGCAAAAGAATGTCCCGCTAAAAGTTAAGAACGAACTTATTGATTTATTGCCAACAGATTATGTCAAAGAAACAAGTATAATACCACATAAACGAATAAATTATTTAGCCGAAATTTCCGAAACCGTCAGAAAATATCACGAAAAAGCAAAAGCTCAAGCTCAATTAGCATTGGAAGTTCAATCAATCAAAGAAACGATGAAACTGATCGACGAACCAAAAGTGATGAAAAAACTCCACGAAAAATTTACTGTTAAATGGGCTCAACTCGATCCCGAATTAATTCAATATTTAGCAAATTGGGAAGAAAAGAAGAAAGAATTCGACCAAGAAGTTTGTCAGTACGAGATTCAAGGCAAAAAAGTTGATTTGCCAATGAGTCGAAAGAGTTTAGCTGGCACCAAAGTGCCAAAGATTGCATTTCCAAATTATACTTCGTGGGCAGATATCGCGAAGTTTTATTATAAAGAAAACTTCCCAGGTGAATTTCCCTACACGGCAGGAGTATTTCCATTTAAAAGAACAACCGAAGACCCAAAACGACAATTTGCAGGCGAGGGTGGACCCGAAAGAACCAACAAGAGATTTCATTACCTAACCCGTGGTGAACAATCCAAAAGATTATCTGTAGCATTCGATGGAATCACTCTTTATGCCGAAGACCCAGATTGGCGACCTGATATTTATGGCAAAATTGGTGAAAGTGGCGTTTCGATCTGCACAATCGAGGATATGGATAAATTGCTTGAAGGTTTCGACCAAACTGATCCATTAACAAGTGTGAGTATGACAATCAATGCTCCAGCACCAATTATGGTCGCTTTTTATTTTATGACTGCATACCAAAGGGAGTTAAAAAAATTGGAAGCCGAAGGTAAGCAACTTACCGATGAAGAAAAGGAAAAATTGAAAATCCAAACATTTCAGCAGCTTCGTGGAACAGTTCAAGCTGATATGCTGAAGGAAGACCAAGCTCAAAACACAATTATCTTTTCGATTGATTTTGCATTAAAATTAATCGGAGACCTGCAAGAATATTTATCCAAGAACAAAATTAGAAATTATTATTCACTAAGCATAAGTGGTTATCATATTGCCGAGGCTGGTGCAAATCCGATAACACAACTTGCTTTCACTTTAGCAAATGGTTTCACCTATGTTGAGTATTTCCTTAGTCGGGGTATTCCGATTGACGACTTTGCTCCAAATCTTTCATTCTTTTTTTCCAATGGTATGGACCCAGAATATTCCGTTATTGGAAGGGTTGCAAGAAGAATATGGGCAATTGCAATGAAATATCGCTATGGGGCTAACGAACGCAGTCAAAAACTTAAATATCATATCCAAACATCGGGCCGCTCGCTTCACGCACAGGAAATCGAATTTAATGATATAAGAACTACTCTTCAAGCATTATTAGCTCTTTACGACAACTGTAATTCGTTGCATACGAATTCTTACGACGAGGCTATAACAACACCAACCGAAGAATCAGTTCGACGAGCAATGGCAATTCAATTGATTCTTTCAAAAGAATTTGGAGTGCTTTACAACGAAAATCCCAATCAAGGCTCCTTTATCATCGAGGAATTGACCGAATTGGTCGAGGAAGCAGTTTTAAAAGAATTCGAAAACCTTTCGCGTCGTGGTGGAGTTTTGGGTGCAATGGAAAATCAATATCAGCGTTCAAAAATTCAAGAAGAATCAATGTACTACGAATATTTAAAGCAAAATGGAGAATATCCAGTTATTGGTGTCAACACATTTTTGCCCGAAAATCCCGAAAACTATTACGACAAAATTCCCATCACACGAGCTTCGGACGAAGAGAAAAGACAACGAATTTACGATTTGGAACAATTTAAAGATAAACACAAAGGCAACGCAAATTACTACTTAGAGCGTTTACGAAAAGTTTGTTTGACCGGAGGAAATATATTCGAAGAACTTTTAAATACGGTTGAACATTGTTCTATGGGGCAAATTACCCGAGTGTTGTACGAAGTTGGTGGTAAATATCGTCGTGGGATGTAATTTCTTTTCTGGGATTTCAATATTTTTTGTAAGTTTGAGCTTTATTGAAAATCAGTATGCAAAAAATTTATTATTTATTCCTTTTTACCATCTTCTCACTTTGGAGTTGTACATCACCAAATAAAACAGAATTAGTTGGTCGAATTTCGTTTTTGGAATGGAGAAATTCTGAATATTGGTTCGAGGAATCTTACCGTAACTACACTGTTGATATAAACAAAGCAGAACTTCTTGCATCAAAATTAGATTCAGTTAATATGGTTTATGTATTTGCAAATACTCATTGTGGCACTTGTTTAATCGAAGTACCAAGAATTTATAAAATTATGGAAGTCTTGCCACGCAATGTAGATAAAATTTTATTGATTGGTTTGGATGAATACAATACCGAACCAACACAAACCTATAAGTATTATGGCATAAAATCAACACCTACGATTGTCATTGTAATGAATTCAAACAGGATCATAAAATTTTCACCACAATACGATATTTTATCCGAATTAATCGAGCATATTTAATGCAGATACATTTTATAAAGAATTATATTTGCATTATTGCGTTTATTTTAGTAAGAACTCAACTTTTTGCACAATGTGGATGTATGAGTAGCATAACTTCGGGTATGCTATCACCATCAACAACAATCCATGCTGGAACATTGCGAGAAGGATTTTTATTGATTAACCTGTTAGGAAATTACACAACTGGCAATAAAGAATATTCTTCGAGTAGGATTGTTGCCAACTCAACAGTTCGGGAGTTTTGGAATGCTACAACGTCCTTTTCTGCTTCCTATGGTTTAACAAAAAGATTGACGGGAATAATTGGCTTAAACTATGTTTTGGTGCATAATATCAAAACATACATTTTTAATTACTCAAACAAAGGTTGGAATAGTGCACAAATAGGTGCGAAATACAACATTTGGTTCAACCCAAAAGAAAATTCTGAAATAACAATCATAGCTGATTTTACCCTACCTCTCCAAAATGTTCAAGATACCACATACTTGTATTTACAACCAACAACGGGCGCTTTTGCTATTTCACCAGGTTTATTTTTCCATAAAGGTTATAATAAAGTTGAAATTGATTTATTTGCTTTATGGAATTCGACAATTTGGTCCAATAATGCTGCAAAGTATCGATTTGGACCAGTACATCAGATAACATTAGGTATCACAAAACCAATTTCGAAAATTTTTTCTGCGGGATTATTTGCAAATCTTGCATACAAAGATAGGGATGATTTAGCCGGTCGAACCCAAATTAATTCTGGATTCAAAACGATAGCCCTTTCCCCACAAGTCTTGTTAAATTTAAATAATTTATCACTTGGTTTAAATTTCGATATTCCAATTTACAAAGAATACTTTGGTAGCCAGATGACAAAAGAATTTTCAACAAGTTTTAGTTTAAATTATAAAATAGATACAAATTGATATGTATTGATGTTTTTTACTTCTTTTCGATTATCAACAATTTTTTATTTTCCTTTTTAAAATAATCAAAGCCAATTAAATCAATTGTTATCTCTTTGAAATCATAATTAGGAAAGATTTTTTTTGTATTGTTTATTTCTTCTTCCAAATCACCACCTTTAAGGAAAATAAATTTTCCATTTGTTTTTAGTAATTTCTCGGTCCATTGAACTAATTTATCGGTAGTTGCTACAGCACGAGAAACGATGTAGTCGAATTTTCCCGAGTTTTTTGGATCCTGGGCTAACAATTCAACACGTGTTGCAAGAGCAGTGATATTGCGTAACCCCGTGTGGTTAGCTAACATTTCGGCAACTTTCAATTTTTTTCGAACCGAATCGACCAAAGTAAGAAAAATGTCGGGACGAGCGATTTTGAGTATTGTTCCGGGGAAGCCGGCACCACAACCAACATCAATAACTCTTGCTTTATATGAAATTTTTTCATATTTTAGAATAACCAAAGAATGCAAAATGTGTTTTTCTAAAATATATTTTGTGTCTTGGCGGGAAATTAAATTAATTCGTTCGTTCCAATATGTTAGTTCTTGCTGAAAACGTTGAATGTTTCGGTTCATTGTATCGTCGAGAATAATGCTATTGAGCGAACATATTGTCCAAAATTCCGAAAATTCCATTATTTTGAATGTTTAGTTTATACAAAATTAGCAATTATGAGAAAGGAAATAATCGAAACAAATTATAAACAATCTTTTTCCGATAAAAAGAATAGAGAAACAGAATACTTTTTCACTGTTGTTATCTGCACTTTTAATCGGGATAAACTCATTGGACGAGCTTTGCAATCATTGGTAGAACAAAAATATCGAGATTTTGAGGTAATAGTTGTCGATGACGGAAGCACCGACCAAACTTTTGGAGTAGTCAAAAAGTTCAGGGAAAAATTAAATCTAAGATATATTTACCAGCAAAACAAAGGCTTATCGGTTGCCCGAAATGTAGGAGGTTTTTCTGCTAACGGTGAATATATCACTTTCTTAGATTCCGATGATGAATATCTTCCAAAGCATCTCTTGTCTCGTTACGAAATCCTAACACAAGATAGGAGTATTCAATTTTTGTATGGAGGCATCCAAATTGTTGGCAATGAATATGTTCCCGATGCCAATGATCCAACAAATTTAATTCATCTTTCGGAATGTGTCGTTGGTGGAACATTTTTTATCAAAAAGGAATTATTCATCAAATTAAACGGCTTCAATCAATTGAAATATGGCGATGACTATGATTTTTACAAAAGAGTGTTACAAGAAAAAGTAAAGATTGCTAAAGTAGATTTTCCGACCTATGTTTATTATCGCAACACAGAAGACTCCATTTGTAATACATTAATAAATAAACGGAAATCAAAAAATGCCCAAGAAAAGAACGCACCAAAATAATGTTGATGAAATTTTACAAATTTTGTCGAAAGAATATCCAGACGTAAAAATTCAACTTAATTTTCGAACACCATTCGATTTGCTTGTTGCCACAATTCTATCGGCTCAGTGCACCGACGAAAGGGTTAATCAAGTTACTTCCCTATTGTTTTTAAAATACAAAACTCCACAAGATTATTTAAACGCACCAGATTTTGAATTGGAAAAGGATATATTTTCAACGGGATACTATAAAGCAAAAACCAAAAAAATAAAAGAAATGGCCAAAATGCTTTTGGAAGAGTTTAATGGTGAAGTGCCTAATACTTTGGAAAATCTTTTAAAATTGCCAGGAGTTGGGCGAAAAACAGCGAATGTAATACTTGGGCATATTTTTAATATCCCCGCCATAGTGGTGGATACCCACGTAATTCGTCTTTCAAATCGTTTGGGTTGGGTGAATACCAAAAATGCTGAAAAAATCGAACAAGAATTAATGAAAATTATTCCTGAGGATAGATGGATAATTTTTACTCATTACATTATAAACCACGGTCGAAAGGTTTGCACTGCAAGGAATCCAAAATGTGGTAAGTGTGTTATTAACCACCTTTGTCCATCAAAACAAGAATTTATCAAAAGTAATTAATTCTATTTTATTTTAATAAGGCAACCAATTTATCAAAACAAAAAATTTAGGTTAAAATTTAAAGTTGATACCTCCAACTATACCGAGTTTTGATGAATTATACCAAATGTTTTGGTTCTTGTAGTAAAGAAGACCACCTTCTAACCCAACAAATACACCAATAGTTTTGCTTATATCTGCTTGGATAACTGTGTTCAACCTAAATAAAGGTCCCAAAGAGGATCCACCTACAAATAAATGTCCAATGGGTTTGAAACTTCCAATTGATAATTGACTAAATTCATATCTTCCTGCTAAACCAAAATAAAAAAGTGTTGGAGATTGGTCATAAACTGCTGTTTGTTGGTTATTGGCAACAAAAATTTGAGAGAAAACTTCATTACCGAATTCTGCACCTGCATAGACATTTTCGTAAACATCAAAGTAAATTCCCAAGTTATAGGTTTTGCCAATGAAATCGTTTTCTGGAAAATTCTTTTCGGGAGATGTTATAGCATAATTTCCACGTGCTTGAACTACAATGTTCAGCTTGTCGAAGTTTATTCGGGAAAGTGCTGGGCTTATTGGGCTATCAAACACGATGTTTGGTTTGTTGTGATTGTTTAAGCGTGAAGGTGATGGCAAAATTCTTTTGTCGTTCAGTACGAAGGAATCTAATTTATTCGGAGGGAAGAATTGTTCATTTGGATTTATGGTTAATTTATCAATATAATCACGATTGATGTTTGGATTCTGCTGAAAGTCATTATTTCGTTTATCGATTAATGATTTTTTGATCAGAGTAGGTTTTTTGAGGTTGTTTTGTTTTGAAGCTCTTGGATTATTGCTTTGTTTAATGTTGTTAGTTGCAACATCTTCAATATTAGAATTAGTGTTGTTTTGGTTATCCAATTTCATTGATAATTCGGGAAGAACTGTATTGTTTTTTGAAATTTCGTTAAAGTTAAAGTTGAATAAATACAAACTAAATGGAATCAAAATTAATAAACCAAAAAGAGCATATTTAAGTTTGCCAAACCAAGCAAAACCAAAGTGTTTATCGGAAATAGATTTAACCATTTGCATAATAGAATCTGTCCAATCAACTGGTGGCGGAGTAGGATCTACTTTGGTTTTATCCAAAATTGATTGCAAATTTCTGTATTGTTCAAGCATTTTTGCACTTTCGGGGCGTTTTTGCAATTCTTGGAGAATCATAGATCTATCAACTGCTGTGGTATCTTTATCAAACAGCAGATTGATTAATTCTTCAGTATTTAAATCAAATCTATTCATTTTCTTGCCATATTTTTCTTCTTTTTTTCATTCGTGTGATTATTCCCAAAAGGGCTTTTCTCGCACGATGCATTTTAACACGGATATTTACTTCGGATTCGTTCAACATCTCGGCGATAGTGGAATATGTTAACCCTTCGAATTCGCTAAGAATAAACACTTCTTTAAGCGTGGGTGGTAATTTATCTACTGCTTTACGCACCATTTCGAGTTCTTCTTCGTAATCAGCGTCTTTTTCGTTGGATAAAAGGGTCATATATTCTGAATATATATCGGGCATACGATTTTCCACACGAAAATGGTTTAAACATAAATTTTTTGCAGTTTGATAGATATAAGCATTAAAGTTGGTTAGCTTTTTACCTTTGGATTTCAGCCCAATTTGATAAACTTTAACAAACACTTCTTGAAACAAATCCTTTATAAAGAACTTTTCTCCTAATGTTCTGAACAAGTATGCGTGAATTTTTGATGAGTATCTTTTATATAACTCACGAAAAGCCAGTTGGCTTACTTCTTTGGATTCGGATAGTAAGCTAAAAAGATCCTCATCGCTTAATTTGTCATACTCGTATTTCATTTAAATTTTAAACAATTAGAATTATTAATTTGTTACAAATATTTGATTATGCCAAAAATTTTATCAATTAAAATATTGGT